>Ga0214543_1001632_pt1 | contig 43707 bp, 18 predicted proteins | sample CNSS2metaG_FD_160094 | JGI IMG/M metagenome (GOLD analysis project Ga0214543, IMG submission 160094) | Root nodule microbial communities from cowpea collected in UCLA plant growth center, Los Angeles, California, USA - CNSS2 | ecosystem: Host-associated > Plants > Roots > Nodule | place: USA...
TATACAAAAAAATATAATTAATATATATATATATATATATATATATATATATATATATATATATATATATATATATGGTTATAACCACAAACAAGATATTGACAGCAGAGTACATGAAGTGCAGGAAAGAGTTACTATGCATTACGGTTATCCTAGGTAAATTTATCGTGCTCTATAAAAAGAGTTACTATGCATTACATTTCTTGTTAATCCCTTGTTTGGTTTATTAGCGGTCACCAATATGTACTTCGCATTGAATCACACTCATGATATTTAATTGAACAATGTAAAATCTTCGGATTATTGGTTAATAGCTTTATAACTAGATTATAAGGCAGCATGACCAAGCAGCTATGTTCTAGAACATTATATAAAAGAAAAATCATTTTTAAAGATCCAATCTAAATTTAATCAAAATCCAAAAATATATATAAAATTTTAGATTTGATCTTTCTTTTTATTTTAAACTAGTTTAGACATTTTTAAAATACAAATTTAAATATTTGGATCAAGGTCAAATCCATATCTAAATATTTAGATCAAGATAAAAATCCAAATCTAGAAAATTGATTAAAATATAGATTAACTGAAAAACAAATTTAAGGAAATGGATTTTTAATGGAAAACAGGTTGAAGAGGATTGGATTCTTAGCCCAACCAGAGCAAAATTGGAGCAGATCGATAAAAGTAAAACTTTTGCCCACTGATTAGTTGAACTTAATAACTAATGCTGAATATTCATCCACCAAAGGCCCCGCGCATAGTTTCCATAGTTGCGTGTGGAGATCAACATCTACCACACCAAATAGAACATAAATCAAAACAATTAAGATCCTTAATTTCACAAATGAAAGTAAACAACTTCTCCCCTGTCCAACTTCCTTTCACCACCGACAAAACTCATATTTCCTATCAATTTTGTTTTAAAATTTTTTTATAGAAAATATCTACAAATTTGTTGTGAAAAAAGATTTGCAAGAAATTGCTAATAATTTTCTTACAAAATATTTTGTATAAAACACTTTTCGCAACAAATTTTGTAGGAAATACTTAAAAATTTTATAATTTTGTTGGAAATGATTACCCACAAAAGAATTACTTGCCAATTAAAATTCTTAGAAAAAAATGGTAGAAAAAAGTCTTTTCTTGCACATGTTTTTAACAAATTTACAAGAAAAATCCCATGTAATATGGAAATTTCTAGTAGTAAATATAAATAATATATTAATTAATATTTAAATAACTATACAAAAGTTTTAATTACAAAAGTTTTAAATTCATCTACTACACAAATATATAAAAAAAAGTTAAATAATATATCAAATAATAAAATTATAATAATATTAATAATTAAAAATAATATACTATATAAATTTTTAACATTAAATAAAAACTAAAATCATATAAATATCCATATAAATTCCATAAACCAACTTCAAGCTAAAACAAAATATGAGATAAATATAAGTTTTACACGTAGAAAAAATAGTTTACAATTTCCACTCAAGTTTTTAAATTCAAAACCAAATATTTGTAGTTTTAAATCAAATTTCAAATATTTTAATAAAGGTTTAAATCGAAATCCATTATTTCATAAAAAAACTAATTTGAATTTCTAGATTCATATTTTTTAATAAAAAATAGTTTTTTTTTTCTAAATCTAATTTTAAATTTAAATATAATTTTTTTGAAAATAAAGTAACAATTTCATCTAATACATAAATATATAAATAATTTAAATAATATATAAAATATTAGAAAAATACAATATCACAATTTAATAATATCAAAGACTAAATATAACATATTATATAATTTTTTTATATTAAAAAAATACAATCATCTAAGTATGAATATAACTTTTTAAATATTGTGATATTGCAAAAGTTATTAAAATTTTAAAGGTTAAATATGTTTTTGTCCCTCGAGTTTAAGTGAATTTTGGAATTAGTCTCTCTTCGAAACTTTATACCAATTTAGTCATTCATCTTTAGAAATACGTGGATTTAGTTCTTCTTACCCAATTTTGTTAAATTTATTTGACATTTTAAACGCATTTTATGATATTATTTGAGTTAATATTAAAGCGAAAATGTGTCAAACGATGTAAACAATTCAACTACTATCATAAAATGTGCTTAAAACATCATATAAACTTGGCAAAAGTTGGTTTAACCCAAATTTTAATTATATGAAGATTTAAAGGTCATGTATTTGATCCACGTTCACTGAATTTTATGTTTTGCCAATGTAACCTTAATTGAGATAATTGTTTTTTTTTATTTTCTAAATAATTTTCGATCCACGTTGAGTAATGTTTTTACATTATTATAAATTACAAATACTAATCAACATTCTATTATTATTATTATTATTATTATTATTATTATTATTATTATTATTATTATTATTATTATTCAAATTAATTATTATGATACTTTGGCTTTCATCAAGAGATTTAGTTTTTATCCTGAATAATTTGTATTTTAATATCATTTTAGTCTTGGTTGATCTAAAGTTGAATTTATTTTTGAAATTTTACTTTTCACACTACATAACGAAATGTTTTCATTTATTAATTTTCGTATATTTTCAGAAGTTTAAAAAGCATTATATCGTTAAAAAGGGTTTATTTTTAATTATTTTATTTTATTAACTTTAATATTTTCAAAAATATACTATTATGTTACGCTTGTTTTTCTTTTGGGCTTAAATAGTCATTTGGTTCTAGTTTTGGTCATTTTTTTTTCAATTTGGTCCTGGTTTTAGATTTGTTTTCAATGTGGTCCTAAATTTTGTAAATTTCATTTTGTTGAAAGGGGAAGCTACTTCAACCTATATGAAGATGGTTTTGATGATGTCTACCAGATTAGAATTAGTCATGTTTCTGTTAGGTTGTGCATTAGGGTGTTAGAGTGAAAAACAAGCTTTCATTAAGTTGATTTAACCATCAAACTCTTGCTTGTGCATTCACAAATCGATTGGCTATTCAACTAATAGATTAACTGAGCGTACTGCACTAAGGCAGTTGAAACACACTCACGATAATCTATTAGATAAATTCCTAATCCATTAATGACAGCAAAGAACTTTGTATAAAAGTAGTTTCTGAAATCAGTTTTAAGTGTGGAAAAAATTACAAAATCCTTGAGAAACATTCTGAGAAACTGTCCTCTAAGATTCACAAAGTTCTTAAGTATTCTTGAAGATCATTCAAGTGAAGATTCAAGAAGATTGATGGTTGATTCAACCTTGATGGGTCTAGCTTGAATCTAGGAGCAAATTGACAAATCTGCACAACAATACGTGTATTCGTTTCTTGATTCTTTTTTATTGTATTTCTGATTACAGTTATTCATTGTGTGTAGTGAAGGCCTAGGTGCAATTGTGTGGATGCATTGCTCCTAGGGGGAGTTCTTGATTGGTAGATCAAGCTCCTTAGTCTTTAGGTTCTTGAATAATATAGGTGCTCTTGTAATTCTTGGATCTTTATTGAGTTAGTGGAATCCTCCTAAGTGGGTTTACTTAGGAGAAGACTGGACGTAGATTCATCTTAAATCGAACCAGTATAAATTGTTGTGTATTGGTTTCTCTTTTCTCTTACAATCTTTCTTGATTGCTTTAAACAGTCCATTAACACAGAACTGCGAAATTGGTTAATTGGGTTATAAGACTTAAAGATACTTTCAAGATTCAACTTAACCAAGTTAAAGACTCATTAATCAGTTCAAATCACTTTCTAGGTTAAGCTATTAGACAGATCTGCTTTAACACATTCAATCAAGTTCTTTTCCTTAATGTCGTCAAAATCGTTAACAGAACAGTGTACACGGTGGACTGTTCCTGTGACGTGGTGCACTGTTCACTAACATGTTGCCACATTATCCATCATCTTCAACCTTCCATCCTTTTGGGTAACGAATAATGTAGACATGTCAAAGTGAGTCAACCCAGCTCACACGGGTTGGCTCACCACGAGCCGAGTTGAAAATGAGTGAACCCAACCCGGCTCACTTTATGGTGAGCTAGAAATTTTGCAACCCGGTTCAACCCACCACGGGTTGGTGGGTTAAGTGGGTTGGCTCACCAACCCACATAAAAAAATTATTTATGTATTTATTTTTAAGTATTCAAATATTTAAATAATTTTTTAAGCAACCCATGAGATGACAACCATAGTAAAATCAAGAACCAATGTTTTCATCATGCACACCACCAATATATGATTAATTTTTTCCAAGAAAGTGTCTATATAGTCTAAGAAAACATGACTAATATTACACATTTTCTGTCATGCTATTCAACAAAATATAGATAAAAAAATTACACATTTTTATCATGCTTATTTAGAAAAAAATATTTATAAGATGGTTGCTTGAGTAATTTACTATAAAGATTATAGTTAAAGATTAAAGTATCAACTTATATAACTTGGCAATCAAATTAATTAAACATTCAAACTATTCAAATATTATTGAGCAACATTCTAACATTTAAAAATATGAATTTGTGAACATATATAATTAGTAGTAGTAAATAAAATTATTAAAAAAATTAAAAATATTGGTGGGTTAAGTGGGTCAACCCACCCTCAACCTAACTCGAACTCGTTTAACCCGTGGGTTAAGTGAGGCGGGTTGAATTCAACCCACTTTTGAAAAAAATGAATTTTTCTCAATCCAACTTGGCTCAAACCCGTAGTGAGTCGTGTTGACTCATGGGTTGAAGCCCATTTTGACATCTCTAAAATAATGATACTATCAAAATATTTAATATTAAAATAACATACTTTTTCTTTTCTTTTCATGATGTCAAGTATTAAAAAAAAATATTGTAGTAGTATAAATCTCAAATTAAAGTATCAAATAGCAACTAGAGAATATTCAAATAATTATATGAAAACTAAACAATTACACATTACTAAAATTTTATAATAACCAAAATATTTATTAATTTTATAAACGATGAGTGGTTTCATTTGCATTTGATCAACCTACACATAGAAGAAAAATGAAAAATTAGATATGACATAATAATTAAAATTGAAAATTTTAATTACTAGAATATAATTACATTCTTCATCGGATTTATTTTCACTCATGAGAACATATTTTTCTTTTAATTGTATAACATCAAATGTAGAATATTAAATGAAAATTCATAAAAAAAATACTAACAACAAATATTAATAAATTTGAGTAACTTACCTAGATGGTTTGAGTTCCATATCCAACTTCTTGTACACATCAAAGCATCTGTAGTAATATGATGAAGTCGACTATGATGAGAAGATAATATCTGACCACCAGTATTAAAAGCATATTCAAAAGCTACAGTTGTTGTTGAAATAGTTAAAACATCATTTGCAATTGCTTGAAGGGTTGAAAACTTTAACCCATTTGTTTTCCATCATGATAGGATATCAAATTCTTGTGTAATTGGCAAATTATCTTCTTCCAAGTAATAATCCAACTTTGTTTAGTGTATGTTAATTTTTATTGGTATTAAAAATGAATTAATGAGTTAAAACCTTTATTTAGTAAATTATAATTTTGTTTACGAAAAAGAGAATGATTAGTTATTTTTATTCTCTTATAATTTTATTTTCTTCTTTTATCTTTTTATATCTTTGTGACTTCTCTTGCATCTCTATTTTTTTCTCTTAAAAGAGTCATTTATTAGGGTCTTGACAAATTACATTCCTTGAATTTCATATTGCCCGTGTGTACCAATTTTTCATCCTCATTTATGGTTAGTATGTTTTTTCTTTTTATTTGTGTTGCTCTAGTTTTTATTCTGTTTTGGATTTATACTAAAATTAGAAATGTGCTTCTTTTGCCTAGTCTCATTTTTTGGTACTTTTCGACTTACAAGTATCAAGAGTTTTTTTGCATATATTTGGACGATGAATTAAAAATTTTCTACAAAATTGTTAATTGGACAAGGGGTTAGTCTTTTGGTGGATAATATATTAATTGGAGTATAACTCAAAGTTGAGGGGTTTTGTATAGAAGATATAATTCAAGTTTAAGAAAAAAAAATTACTATCGAGTTGAGAAGAACATGAGTTTTTGTGCAAAAACATATTAGAAGCAAAAAGAAATAATTTGATGAAAACATTGAGAATGAAATTGTAAAATCTCATCAAGAATCGTTTATAATTGATTATTTTTTGTATATTGTAGATAAAGAAATTATCATACCTTAAGAGTAGATTTGAACAATTTAAAATATATATGAAGATATTTTTTTGTTTTTTATGGAGTGTTAACAATTAAAGACATTACATTGTACATTTTATAAAGAAATTTAAATTTTGAAAAATCTTTAAAACATAACAATTTTGTTGGACAATGATGAATTTGATTTATTTTCATAATTAAATATCTTAAGAAAAATTATAGGTTTGGAAAATAATAAATCAATTCACATTCTTAATTATATAAAAAATATATATTTTTTTCCAAATACATATATAACTTATAGAATAATTTACAATTTCAGTGTCAACCATGTCTCAAGAAAAATTTAAAGAATTAGTCTTATTATCTATTGAAAAAAAAGTATTAACTAAAATAAATTAAGACAATTTAATAAATAATTTTACATAAAAAAAATTCTAAAAATAATTTCAAACTCTTGTATTACTCATATACTTGATTAGAATTGTTCACATTGTTTATTAGTATTGTGTTGTGTTTATTTATTTATTAAAGTTTATAACAGTAAAGTATAATTAATATTGAATACATTATAATGTTATTTTATTATTGTTGAAAGATAATATGTTTTATTATGTCTAATTTGAAGTTTAGATCCTTTATGATTTTTAAAGTAATTATTATACACAGGCTGCTTTAAATAATGAAACATAATTAAGATTGATAGTGTAAGTAAGTTGAACTGACTATAGATTATTCAAATTTATTTTGTGAAAAAAATAGGGTGAACGTGTGTACATTACATTGATCTTACGGTCAGAAAAACATAACATGGCATAATAGTAAAACAAGTGCGGTGAACGTGGATCGAACACGTGACCTTCAGATCTTCAGTCTGACGCTCTCCCAACTGAGCTATCCCCGCTTGATATTAAAGCTAGAATAATAGATCTATTTATAGAAACTTTACATAATATTAATTTAACGCAAAATTAAAGTTCCAACAGACAGAGAGAAAAAACTCATACTTACAAATAATAACAATAATAGAATGTTGATTAGAAAGTAAAAACATTATGCTAGATGATGTATGCAAAAACATGCAATGAACGTGGATCGAATACGTGACCTTCAGATCTTCAGTCTGACGCTCTCCCAACTGAGCTATCCTCGTTCGATGAGAATAAAAATATGTTGGGGTTACATATTAAATTTATCTGATGTTTAATTAATACACACATTACGTTCTAAGAGAAAGCTAAAGAACTAAGGCTTACAAATAAAACACACCAAATACTCTTATCCCATCAGAATAAGGCCTGCCGAATTTTACAATTTCGTTTTAGCCTCTAACTTTTCCAACGTTATGTGAAAAATCTATATTTTACAATTTATTTGATATAAGATTGGTTATAAGAATGTCTGTTATGGTTTATACAGGTTTAGTAAGGGTCTCTGCAGCAACTCTTGATATGCATTTATTTATTTATTTTTTGTCTCTTTTATTGGTTATATAGCATTTACTTCAAATGTAGGAAATATATCTCATCTTCTATTGATTATGTTGGTCTTGTATATTATATACGGGTTTGGGACCTCTCTATCCAAGATTCATCAGCCTCCACAATTGGAACACTTTGCAACATAGAAATTATTATTCTCATCCCTTATTCATTCTAAATCTAGTCTTTTGTTTGTTGGGAGAAGTGAGGAGTGTCACTACACTCATAGTAATCTAGAGGTGGATATTGCCAAACAACAAAAACTTCATCTTATTCACCGCAAAATGTTTAAGGTAAGTGATTGTTGTTTGAAGTGTTTTTTTTTGTTTGTTTGCTTGCTAGAATACTTTAATATAATACTTGGAGTTCTACAAGAAACTCGTACTTATCCTAAAAATATTAATTAACCAATAATGATCACAATTTATGAATAACATTGTCTTTTATATAATAACGTCGACAAAAAAAAATGGCTTGGACCAAAAGATCTTAGAATGCACCAAAAATGGTTAAAGATTTTTAATTGAGGAATTTAACAGATACATTATTAAATATTTAAAACAAAAACTAAGTAGCTTTAGTTTTTAACACGATTATTTTTTTTAATAACATTTTTTCTTAAATTCAACAACATTTTCAAAATTGAAGTTGGTAAGAGCGCGACCGGGATCATCCGGTAACACGTCACCGCGAATTTATGCTTAAGGAATTATGTGTGTCTACGCAATCCTTTTTCTCTCTCTCCACCAACCGTGACAAATCGCGTCCATTCATTTGGCCGTGAAATCTAGCCGCTCACGCGCGACATTACTTGGCTTCTATTAATAAAGTGTTTCGACGTGAGGCTGTGTGATTCTCACCCGTAACCTGCAATTCTTCGAGCTTTGCTCTGCTGTGTTCCAAACTATTCTCTCACCACAGGTACGCATGTTCTCTGTTTCTCTCTCTGTCTTTTTGTTACATCGTATTTAGGTTCCTTGTTTTACTTTCCGTCATTTGTGTTTTGTGATTTTGCTTCGATTATTTCTGTTTAGTGCTGCTATTCTACCGTGTCGATAATGTTCAGGAATGGTTAGTAGACCGTCAGTTATAGATCTCAATATTTCGTTTATTTTTCTTTATTTCTTTTTCGAATTGCTCTGCGTTCGTTAACTTTGTGTCACTGTTCGGTCTGCGTTGTTCACTGTTCTTGGAATCTTAAATATTTGTTGAGTTTGAATGTTAAAATATTGATTCATAAACTGTTGTTTGTTTAAGTTTTTTTCTTTTCTAAGTCGAACATTGTTTGTTCTCGTACTAATTGCAGCCGTCGAGGTGGGTCAGAATCAGTAGACCAATTTGGTCCATCATAGGTTTGAGTCGGTTTAGATTGAAATATTTTTATAAATATCAATACGAGTGAATTTTTAACATGACTTACCAAGAATTCGACTCGCCCGGATTAAATTCGTGGTAAGTCAGGTTTGTGTATGGTCACACACATTATCTTGGGTTTTGTAATGTTAGACTGTTTTTTTAACCAAACACATTAGTGGATTGGCAAATGAAAACATACTCCAAATAGATGGAGAGAAAGAAAATGTTTTAAGACATAAAAGTATTGTAAATTTATCCATTCACGTCTTTAATATTATAATTGGATAAGTGACAAGAATGCTTTGATCTTAGATAATATTTTTTTTTTATTAGAATTTAACGTCATTTTGGATTGAAATAAATACTTGAAATGCAATCCTTTATTCATCTTTAGCTAGTGACATATTTTCATAGTACAAAGTTTGATAATGTTTCTTTTCATTGTGGTTTTGTACTTTAAGATCATTGTTTATGGATTAAGAAATGTTTTATGGATGAAAGTTTGGATTAAAAACCTTATTTTCTAGCTTGTCTTACGTAGGAGTAGTAGATTCAACTAATTTTAATAATAACAAATGTGAATTATTAAAAAGTTTAGTATTTGTCACAACTTATTGTTATTTGCTACCCTGATATCCGTATTAATTTGGAGCGAATAGATCTTATTTTAAAGTGATTTAATTAATTCTAGTATGTTTGTATTTCACTCTTTAATAAATATAAAAATTAGTAATCTAAATTAATAGAAAGATATTTTAAATAGTTATGTAACTGAGAAAAATAAATTATTTAAAACATGAATTGTTTTGAAAAAAAACGGGAAGAAGGATGTATTTTTGTCCGTTTTGCATAAAATTCTGCTAGATATACAAAAAATGTAAAACGTAAATGCAATCAGAGTTTAACTTCGACAATCTAAAAGGTTTTTGTAAGAGTTTTTATTAATCAGATCATTTGAAAATTTTAATTCTGATTAAAAAACAGCGCAAACAACGTCCAAGAAACTATATATAAATTTGTCTAATGCAGAAAGAAAAGAGAACCACCTTATCATTATGCACTTAAAAGAAATATCGGTTCGTCAAATTTTTTATCTCAATCTCGTCGTGTTTTATTTTAAGAAAAATACAATTTACGTGAGACATGTAATTTTATTTTTATGTTTCGTGGTATGTTCTTTATTCTATACTACTTTGTCAGAAGCCTAAGAAATTGATCAAGTACTTTGTTAATCTCTTGACTGATTTTGTTTTCCTAGCGAAACTTTCAGAAAGCAAAGATAAAGTTTTCAGTCAGCTTCAGAATCAAATTTAAGGATTTTCCTTCAATGTTCTTCGCTGGATCTTTTGTTTTTCAAGCTTTTGGGCCATGTTAGACTAAAGATTTTGTTTTGTTTTCTATTTTGTGCAGCTTGAGAAAATGGCAACAGAGACATTTCTATTCACCTCTGAATCCGTCAATGAGGGCCACCCTGACAAGCTGTGCGACCAGATCTCCGACGCAGTGCTTGATGCCTGCCTAGAACAGGATCCTGACAGCAAGGTTGCCTGCGAGACATGCACCAAGACAAATATGGTCATGGTCTTCGGAGAGATTACAACCAAAGCCAACATAGACTATGAAAAGATTGTTCGCAAAACTTGCCGCAACATTGGATTTGTCTCCGATGATGTTGGTCTTGATGCTGACAAATGCAAGGTGTTGGTGAACATTGAGCAGCAGAGTCCTGATATTGCTCAGGGTGTGCATGGCCACTTCACCAAGCGGCCAGAAGAAGTTGGTGCTGGTGACCAGGGTCATATGTTTGGTTATGCCACTGATGAAACCCCGGAATACATGCCACTGAGCCATGTCCTTGCAACCAAACTAGGAGCACGCCTTACCGAGGTTAGGAAGAATGGAACCTGTGGTTGGTTGAGACCAGATGGTAAGACACAAGTGACAGTAGAGTACTACAATGAGAATGGTGCGATGGTTCCAGTTCGTGTCCACACTGTTCTGATTTCCACCCAGCATGACGAGAGTGTGACTAATGAACAAATTGCTGCGGATCTTAAGGAGCATGTTATCGAGCCAGTGATTCCTGAGAAGTACTTGGATGGGAAGACCATCTTCCACCTTAACCCTTCTGGTAGATTTGTGATTGGTGGTCCTCATGGTGATGCTGGTCTTACTGGGAGAAAGATTATCATTGATACTTATGGTGGGTGGGGTGCACATGGAGGCGGTGCCTTCTCTGGAAAGGACCCTACTAAGGTTGATAGAAGTGGTGCGTATGTTGCAAGACAAGCAGCAAAGAGTATTGTAGCAAGTGGACTTGCACGCAGGTGTATTGTTCAAGTCTCCTATGCGATTGGTGTTCCAGACCCATTGTCAGTTTTTATTGACAGTTATGGAACTGGAAAGATTCCCGACAAGGAGATTCTTGAACTTGTGAAGGAGAATTTTGACTTCAGGCCTGGAATGATCACCATTAACTTGGATCTCAAGAGGGGTGGCCACAGGTTCCTCAAGACAGCTGCATATGGACACTTTGGAAGGGAGGACCCTGACTTCACCTGGGAAGTTGTCAAGCCACTCAAGTGGGAGAGGCCTCAAAATTAAGCTTTTGTTGGATGATTATCCATGCAGTAGAATTTGGATCGAAATTCACTGTATGTGTACCCCCTTGTTTGGCTGTTTGCTCTGGAGGGGGTCAATTTTTACCCATTAAAATAAAGTGTTTTGGTACACAATTTTTATATCCAACAATTGTTTTATGTTTACTTCTGTATTTATTTAAATAATTATAAATTTAAGTGAGATTATAAATTATTATTAGGTAATGAAAAAAATTTGAAGATCGAGTATTGTATGCACCTATCATCAAGGAAAGAATAAAACAAAAATAAGTGGTACTTGGTATTTGATTACACTGTCACAATTAACCTAAATTGAAAATAATGCAAATACTAAATAAAAGGGAAGTTTATAACACTAATTTTCAATTTCATCTACCTTTTCAACCTGCATCTTTTGAATAAATTTTATTTCCATATTATTTGCAAGCAAAATATTTACAATTTCTATAGAATATTCACAACATTACACATAATCAGTACGATCACCATCATTAATTATTACATCATGCTATAAATGGAGGTATAAAGAAGAAAAGGGAAAGGGAAAGTGAAAGTGAAAGGAAGAAGATAATGCAGGATCAACAAAAAATTTGAAGATGAAAAAGGAACAATGAAAAAGGAAGAGGGAAGAAAATGGATGTTCTAAATTTAGGAGTTCATCAAAGTGTGTTTTTCTTATATTTGAATAAGAAAATAAGATGGAGAAAACAACACATGGAAGTTTGATTATGCATCAAATTAATATAAAATTAATTTTCTAATACAAAATCAATACGTGTTTGATTCCCAAAATTAATTAAAAGGTCAAAAATCACGTCGCTGAACCAAACACAAATCTTAAAGACCATAACTTTCTTTTTTAAAATTGACTTATTTCGTGATCAAATATTTTTATTAAAAAAACTAACAATTAAAATTTTTTTAGTACATTTTTGTGGGAATTTTATTCTTATAATTTAAATAAGTCCAAACATGGTACAACCCTAGACAGTTGATATTTCATTATAATTACCATTGTACGAACTCGTCGTTTAATCAAAGGCGAGTGCAATATTCCACACAAGTATTACACTAAAATAATCCTACCAAATAAAGTTTGAAGTAGAGTGGCATCTACATACATTGTACAAACATGACCATATAATGACAACAAATACGTAAATAATATTGCACAGTTTAGCTAATACAAAGAACCAATCCTACAGAAAATCTCAGTCATTCAGTCTATGAACGAACATTTCATTACCTATCAAGTTTTATTGAGTTGCAAGTTAATGGACCTTAGCTTGTTCCAAAGTCCAAAGTTTCCCATCTGAAGGGTCGGAACATACATATTACTTCAGGAGAGCTCTTAAACAGAAGGGCCACACAGACACATACTGCAGCTATGGCTACCATTGAGAGCATCGCAGGTCTGTACACCAAAGACCTACCTACTGCGGTTCTGCAGGAAATTTTACTGTCACAGAGTTTACAATGCCCTTGGCTAAACCTAACTGCAGGCTTTCCAATCTCAAAGCTAGTGGATGACTCATTTTGCTTCTGGTTTGTATTGCTCTCTGTCGTGTTACTTGGAATTTCAACAACCACATGAGCTGCTCCATGTCTCTTGTTAATTTTCTTCTGCACCAAGTGAATATAAGCATAGTGACCACGTAAACGTGCATAATCCTCGGGTGTAGAGCCTGTGCTGTCACGAGCGTTTTTCCATGCTTCAATTCCAACCTGTATTAAAAACTCCATATTAACTAACCTGAAAACATTAAGCTCCAGATTTCCAACGGCTTAAAATCAGAAAAAGAAAAGGTGATTTTTATCAAGATTTCAGCTCATTCAAAGTCAGACAATATTGGTGGCGTGAGTAGTTCTGTAGCTAACCAGGCATACAGATTTTTGTTTTCGGACAACACAGGTTAATGATGCCCAAAATAATAAAAACTGCAGTGTGCAATGGTGACAAAAATTCAAATACTGTAACAGCTAAATGCAGCACTTGGATTCAGAATGTGCAAGAGTTAATGCAGTGATGGAGGTGGTCCAAATAAAACTGTGAAGAAAATCTCCGACTTAGTAAAAGTCAATCCTCAGTGATATATAATTTGATGTAGCAGAAACTTTACCATGCAAGGATCATTAGTTAAAGCATCGAGCACATCCTCGGAACCATCTTTCCCAGCTGCTATATGGAGTGGTGTCAAACCAGCTGGACCCACAACATCAGGTCTAAACAAGAAGGTCTTGTTCTCTCCATCAACTAGAGCCTTGACCTCAGGTCCTAGTTCATCTGAAATATTCTCAGGAACATATCTCAAAAGCAACTCCACTAACTGCTTGCTATTTCTTCGTACAGCTTTGTGAAGGAGTCCCATATCTGAAAGTGCAAGATACAAGGAAGGATGATCTCCTGTGTTTACAGTTCCATCAAGCAATAGATTTAGAAGTTTTTTCACTGCTGCACACCAATCATGATCCATGGAAAACTCAATAAGCCACTTGAACCGTTTCAATGGAAAGAGATCAACGGTAGAGTTCAAGTGAACCATCCTTAATTTCAACCGGCTTCTGTGCAGAAGCCAACCCATTTCATGAATAAAATCCATGGCTTGATTTTTGGCTTTAACTTTTCCAGTCCCTTCAATATCAGGGTCAGTTTCACTAATTTCTAGAAGAGGCTCAAGTGTACAGATTTCTGAGCAAACATCCTCCTCCACAACAATGAAAGGAAAAAAGCTGCTACTCAAACCCTGGTCCTCAATCTAGCAAATTAGAAAAAACAAAAGTTTCAAAAATAAAGCTCAGCCACATAGCATTAGTACAACATTTGCCTATCTTAAGATAAAAAATGACACTAGTAAACACATGCATGCTAGTGTCAATAAGAATCAACTGACAGAACTCATGAGTTAGGACATTAGTAATACTTAACAGTAACCAGCGTGAATGAAAGTGTCCCATACAATAAAAGTAATAACAAGCTAATATATAAGTGTGCTTTTCTTCTTCATGGAAAAACTAGCCTGTTCATCCCTACATTTTAGGGTTGATAATTTGGGAGAATGAAGAAAAAGCACCTCAATAAATCCTCTTCCATTCATCACAGGGACAGAACAAGAAAACTGGACGCACTGAAGTTCATCAGGCTCATTGGAGCCCTGATCCATTGACATATGAGCATCTTCACAGACCAGATATTTCCCTTCTAAAGCACACATTAACCTGATGGTAGGTTTAAGGGTCATATAACATGGTAGTTCAACAAAAACATAGATATATTTAAACGATGTCCTGGAACTCAGATACTCCATAAACCATGCAAAGGATTGAGAATTCACAAAGCAATACCTAGTGGCAGGGCGTATCAGGTTGACACCCTTAACAGAAAATTGAGCTTTCTTTGATGCTGGCACAGCAATTGGACTAACAGTCAAAATCTTGCTATAGTTGTTACTTCTGAAGGGTAAGGAAGTATCTATGACAACTTGACCTGCAGCATGAAAATTGCCGTAAGAAAAACAATCAGTCATAATGACATATAAATACTGATATTCATGAATAATATAGTTATTTCAAACATAAATCACATAACAGCAATGTAGACTGTTGACAGCATTAGAAGTCCCATAGAACAATATTAATGCTCAAAGCAATCCACCACGTAAAGTTATATATGTGGTTAAGACATAAGTTAAATATAGATAAATGAGTTTAACATAGATGACTAGTAACAGCAACTTGAAACTTGTACACATAATACACTAGATTATTGAAAAATAAATCTGACTCCTGTTATCTTGATCCCCTAAAAACAACAATGACAAAAAACAAGACATGGCAAGAGACCATTAAAAATGAAGGCCATCTGATGCTGCACCCTGATGTGAACCCATCCATTTCTCCAAAAAGTGTCATCAGAGACATCCAACAGCCTATTCAAACTGGAAGTCAGATCATAGCAAAGCTGCAAAGAAGGGGGTAAAGTATACAAGGTCAAGAGTGTCCCAGTTAAAATACAAAACCACGTGTAAATAGTTTTATAAGGAATAGACTTACTTCCTCCCACGAAGCCTCAGCCTGACGCAGATAAATGGTCAAAACAATACAACCGGGCCTTATGTAGCTCTCCATATCAGTAGGACTGTGAGATAACCAGTCAAGAATCTGGCAATTGAAACCCTCAAGTGTTATTAAATTTCAAGTAAAAGACAATAATAAGTCAGTGGCTATGGAACGCATAAAGTACCTGTGCTCTAAGTACAAGAGGAAAATCATTTGGCTCTTTACCAAAGAGCTTAAAAACAATTCGATCTGTGCGACTCTGAAAGATCAGAAAAAAAGTTAACCATTAAATAAATGAAAACAATCTCAATAATAATTAAATGCATAAAAAAGGAATCAACAACCCAAGTAAAAGATGGGGAATATTTTTGTGCTTTCTTGTCAAAGATTTTGTTTTGGGCTGCGGGAGGGGGCACAAGAGGGTTAAATAAAACACGGGAAGGAGTAGATAGCTAAATACATGAGCAAAGAAATTTCATGTTTTCAGAAGGCATAGGGAAAGCAGTTGCAATAAAAACTATTTTTCCCTTTAAACTTAGCAACAGCAGACTCGGCCTATCACTGGCTTGAGGTAACAGCTTTGTAGCCCAGCGGCTAAATGAAGCAGTTCACCGTTTTTATAGTTTTACAATCAAACTGGCACCAAGGTGGCATCAGAAGTCTATGAACCAAGACAATACACTTCCTTAAGTCCATATTATATTACACGGTAATTTCTATCCTTTTTTCTATTGAAAATCACATAATTATGGGAATGAATTGTGTTTTTTTTTTTTGTATGGACAGTGTAGAAAAGAACAAGTACACTATAGAATAGCCAATTCAAAGTAATGCAACAAGACAAACATACCTGAGCTTCTCCACTGGAACTAGAAGGAGACTGGGCAGAAGCAGAATCAGAATTTCCACTTGTTTGAGGTGGACTTGACTGATGAGAATCTTGTTGTGCCCATGGGTAATCAAGAGAGCTAGTTACAAGGTTTGTTGAGACAGGCAATCTTTCTAGATCTTCCATACCATCATCTGAGTCAATATATATGTCATTCAAATCAAAATTATTCATCTTGATCTGTCCAGCAGTACTGTCTCTGGCTTCTGAGTAGGTCGGAGGACTGTTTGACATGCTAGGCTTTATAGAAGATGTAATTTGCTGATCAGAGGCCCTAGCATCATGTGCCTGCATTACTTGTTGCTGCAGTTTAGCCATGGACACAGCTTCATGCTGTCTTGTAACAGTTGGGGAGCCTTGAGAACCATTGGAGAATAAAGTTGACACCATCTCTGACTTCTTTGATGAACCACCTTCTCTCAACAAATTCTCTGGTTCTTGCAAAAGGTTAGAAATGCTCTTGCCCCCTTGCTCGCCATTCTGACTAGCAAGACTCCTCAGAATATGAGTTAGTAGATCCTGATCTGTAGTCTGATTTGACCTGTCAGCTATAATTCAATTAAAGAATCAATTATCCATCCCCTAAAAACTTCTCAGTTGTAGCAGAAGTACAGATCAGAAAAATGAACGTGAATAGTCTTATTAAGCAAACACAATTTAGATGTCATAAAACTAAAAGATCGCAAATGTCAGACTAACCATATGCAGCAATAAATATGTGCTTAAAATAATTAGTCTAATGAGATCATATAACATCACATAAGATTGACACTACTGATTAATATTATGCACTGTATCTCCACATTGCTTAAGAAATTCCAAGTGGAATAAAGTTGTTTTGTCAAATAATTTGTCACGGATTTATATTATCATAGGTACTCTTTCTAGTGCAATGTGGAAATATAGTGCATAATATTAATCAGTAGTGAACATAATCAGGCTTTTAACAAGGCCTAAAACGTAAGTGCCTAAAAAACAAAGACACCAATTGGAAAAAAAAATTCAAATAGCAAATAATCACCAGGTCGGAGTTCTAATTTAGATTTATTTTATTGCCCTCTCCTCAGGAAAGTTGACAGAACAAAAAGATGATTGGGCCTGACCAGCAATTAAAGCACTAGAAATAGATTTCAGATGCTAATTACTAAAAGTAGATGTTGTCACAAGTAGGAAGAGCAAAGGTTTAGGACAACCTTCCAGTGCATCAGCAAGAGCAACAGGAAGTTTAATTGAATTAGTAACTCATTCAAAAGAAATACTTAGCATTTTATGAGAGTTTAATAACAAGACAGTGCATCTAATTACCAAAATTGAAAAAACATTTGTCCCACAATTTGTCCGTCAACATACCTACAAATTCTTATTAGTTAAAATTAACCTTGAGATGAGGGCTTGCTAGGTAAAGATAAAAATCAAGCCCAAACCATTTCTGTTGCCCTCTCCTAACCTGCTAGACATCCTTCTTCTAGAAAGCTAACATATATTATATATCAATAATTTTAGTCATCTTTTAACATATTCGGTCCCTGATAAGGCAAGGAATAAAAAAAAAAACACTTAAAATCCACAACAGTCCCAATCTTGTTATCCATTTGTCACACTACTTTCCAAAGAAATTAAGGGCAACCCAAAGAAATTACTCCATGCATCTTTCTGCTAAAGCAATGCATTGGTTTAGTTACAACTTGCCATTAATTTAGGTGAAAATTTGGCCTATAGTAATGTCTTGCTTCAAAAAAATACAGGTTTTATATACCATATTTGTTCATCCTTTCAAACTAGAGAAACAAGAACCAAGCAATGCCATACATAAAATAATCAAGCATATCACATGGAATCAACTGCTCTGGGCGCTAGATACAAAGATTAAAGAAATACTCACAGTGCATATTTGAAAGTATCTTCAATAAACTTATCAACAGATAGCTACTAGTCTGATCATCATTTAATGAACTTCCACTAGGAACAGGTTCGTGATTAGTTTTCCTTCTTCGTTTATTATGTCCCGCCAAGCGTCTTCTGCAGCTTCTCTTTCCTTCATCAAACTCTTGAAGCATGTGAAACCTGTTGATAGAGTGCCGTAAACTTTATATGCTTGCATGAAAATAAATAACAAACGATTGTTTGAAGGACAGCCAAAAGATACTGATTGTGATATTCAGTTGTATCAAATTATTATTTATAAGTTTCAAGATTTACTACATCTTCGCATCGTAATTAATACCATTTATTCCCTTTAAACTAACTGCAAACAAGTTAAACAAATTCGAACTGATCAACTGCAGAAAAAGCTGAAACCAAAAAATAAAGAGCGGAAAATTACCTACTACATTGTTGACAGAATCTCTGCATTGCGTTTCCGACAAGTGCCCTACTGGCCTTGGAATGCATCTCACAAACTTTATGTCGTCTGTGATAATCCTTAGCTTTGCTCAGATCAGCACTGCAGTCCTCCACCTGACAAACAGCTCGATTTGAAGTACTTCCAGATACTCTACTCTTCTTCCCATTCATACCATCCCAGCTCGCAACTTCCCTATCCACCCCTGCAGAAGCATGCCCACCAAGCTTTAAACTAAGAGGACCCGCTTCCTCATTCAAACCATCATCCTCCAGCACAATAACTCTCCTTTTCTTGTCCCCTTCCTTGTTCCCCTTGGGATCCCTAGGATCTAGTTCCTCAGAGCAGGAAGAACTGTTGGAGGGACCTCCAACCACCGGGATCCCAGACCCTAGAGGGAAAAACTGCTGTCCCACTCCCACACCATCCGCTGGCACTGGATTCAACCGGCTTGCTATGAACAGATCGCCATCCCATCTCCAATCATTCAAGTCCCACTCCGAGGACCTCTTCCCCACACCCCTCAAATCCGACGAAGCACCCACGCCAAAAAAATGATAAGCTTCCGCACCAAATCTAGCCTCCATGGTCACAACCAAAAACCCCGGTCACTAAAATCCTCAACTTAATTCACTCACAGTACAAAGTTAACCACACGGAATCACAACCAATTAACCTTACTTCCACCCCAACAGTCCCAAAAATAGTAACCCCACGCAACCATGGTTCCAATTAAGCACAATCTGCATGACAACCAAAACTTCCAATTTCCAAAGTCAACCAGAGTCCTTGCTTAGCTCAAGTACCAAGCCACAACCCACAACCTCCCCTCCCTATCTTCAACAAAAAAAAAAAGTTTATCTACAAAAACACCAGAAAGAAAAATTAAAACATTAAAAAAGGCTAATAAAGTACAATTCAAGAAGAAATTAAAGATGAAGCGAGGAGAAATATACCTGTACGTCTTAGGTTCGGCGTGAGAAGCAACGCAGATCGGCGGCGAGTGGATGTCGGTAAGTGAGCACGCGAATGGCGAACAGGTTCTGTGGACGGGAACGGTGTTTCTGGTGCTGCTGTTGATGATGATTGCGATGTGAATGTGAATTTTATTTCTTTTTTATTTTCCCTGTGAGAAGGTACGGTGGTATGGTTTGATATTCTATGGAAAAATAAAAATAATAATAGTAATATTAATAATAAATAATAATAAATGGTGGTGGGATTGGGAACAGTACACCCCACCAGACACATAGTGGTGGGCCAGTTGCACACACTGCGTGTCCCTCGCTCTTTACGTTATGGAAGGAGGTCCCAAAAACATTAACGAAAGATGCCTTTGCTTTCCTAACCCTGCACCCGCTGCACCAGATCCACGCCGTTCATCTTCGTTAAGTAAACGTCACATTCTTCCACTCCTCTGCAACAGTTTTTTCCCTATCATCACCACATGCCAACCACGTGTGGCCGCTACACGACACACTCTTTAGCCCCTTTCTCATTACTACTCTAATTGAATTTTAATCACACTCCTACTACTATGCTATGTCTAACCCTTAATTATGTTACCATTATTATCTCCACCTTCTCATTATCTATGTTGATTGATTAGTCAGACGTTATTCATAATTTCTAACTCTGCCTAAATACTAGTACTGTATAATATAAAAAATGAGATTAAATTTATGCATTCACAAATATCTTCCACTTTAAACTGATGTATTCAATTAATATTTAATTAATGATAAAAAGTTTCCTTACTAACACATGCAGATGTATCGGGTATCTTTTTCCTAGTTAAGATTTCTTTTCATGAATGATGTGGAATTGGAAAGTTTATTTCTTTATCGTATAAACAAATCTTTTAGTCTGAAAAAGAGAACATTTTCCACGTCCCTTCTAATGCCATCCATTCTTTTAAATTGTCTTTTATGAGTTGGGGGCGAAGATAACGTTTTATATTCATTTATGTTTCAATGTTTTTATCGTAAAAATAATATAATAACGAAATTCGGTATAACATTTTACCTGTGTAGCCAAAATTATTTAAGGTTGCTAACTTCAAATCAATTTTAGACAGCTAATTTGATATTGTTTGAATATTTTAAAATTTAAATAAAAATTTCTTTTAGAGAAAAACCTTGAAATAAACATTCTATTTATTACATAATAATATATTCTTTTAAAACATACAAATGAAAATAACAAAAATCAGGAAAATAATAGATTATATACCTGTTGGGTTTAGATTTTTATCATTCAGGAGTTTACTTTGCTTGAAAATCAACAGACAGTACCCTATATTATTAATATAAAATAATTAATGAGATAAAACTTTTCCAAATGATGACAATTATAAATTATTTTATGAAAATTGAAATCAAACGTATTTATTGATGCGAAATATTAAAACTTAAAATTAAAAATCAAATTCAAATTATCCATGTTTTGATACACACCTGAAAGGTCTACGAACCCATCAGGTAAATGATTTAAATTCAAATAAACCACCACTTAAAAAGATTCGGTCAAATAATCAGATAGCCGGTCAAAATAGATAAGAAAAAAAAAACTTAAGAAATTAATACTTTTCTAAAACAAAACCTAAATATTAGTTTTTCATTTTTAGTTTTATACATAAATTTGTCATTATAAACAAATATAATGTGTATTATTTAAATTTTAGTACGATAAGATGTTTTATTTTAATTTTTACATAGATTTTTATTCTATACTTATTATTACTAATAAATATTATGTATAGTACTAAAATTAAAATTTCCAATTTAAATGTGATAACATGTTTTATTTTAAAAAATATTATTAAAAATATTGTGAATTTGTATAATTCTGCAAATCAATGTTTTGCATAATTATGCAGATCAATTCATTCGCCCAACGAGTAGACTTGTCGAGTGAATAAGCAAATGTACACAATTCTGCAGAAGCTGATTTAAGCAAAATTATATTTATTCAACCAATATATACAACTCCAAAACCTCTACAGAGACCATTCGAGTATCAAACATTAATTCTATCAAAATATTTACACCAATTGCATCCAATTACACCTATAGCATGCAATTATTCTCAAACAACAAAGAAAACCTAAGTATTTATCGTTTTCAAACATCACAACTCAGTTCACATATCAAACATATCAGTCAATTACAGAATAATCATATAATAACATTTCTAACAGGTTTGTGAGACATGACAAATATTAGCTTTCCTTGAGATACTATACAGACAGTTCACAGAGAGTTCTAATACACCTCACAACCCGACAAAGTCCCCAACTCTCCTCTGTTTGAGAAATTGATCGGACAAAAACAACGTAGGGCGTGTCGTAGGGATCCCTCTAGTGGTCTCTGATTGTTGAACATATGATTACAGGAGTCGGAAACTTAGAGAGAAGGCAGAGAGGATTTTAGAAACAATTCTTAGAGAGATAAAGTGTTTATAACTAACGAAACTCGTTTATTAGATTTCTATTTATATTTAATACTTTTTAATAATAAAATAATTGAGTTCCATTATTTTAAACACTTACTAATTTTAAATTTCTATTTTCTAAATTCTCACAAGCTTTTTATAATATTATATTTTTAAATATTATTTTATGTATTTTTAATTACAAAATATTTTTTAATAAAATAGGTCATTAATTTGTTTATGTTTTATTTAGTTTTTTTTTCTTTCTTTTTTTAAAATTAATTTACATCTTTAAATCTTAAATCATACTTGTAAAATTTAAATTTAATAGATAGACCAAATCGAGTTTAAATTTAAATTGAAAATATATTTAATTTTGATGAACGCGTTTTGATTTATTCTGTTAAATCTCTTTTACCTTCTTTTATTCTTTCTTCTCCTCCTATTTCTCTGCAATTTATTCTCTTCTTTCTGTCGAAGATTTCTATCCTTATCTCTTTCATAATCTTATTGTCTCGTAGGAATGAGAAAACATTTTTACCTAATCATATTATATTGTATTATTGAAATACTTTTGGAATTAACTATGAAATATACTTTCATTTACTTTATGAGGTTGATTTTCTAATTTTTTTCTGAAGTGGAAAATTTTCACTCAAGCAAAAATCGAACATAGAATTAAACGTTGCTCTCAACCTTTCACTCAAGCAAAAATAAAGCTGAAATAACCTTACTTTTGACCATATTTCACTCAAGCAAATAATATTTCCCTTAAGAAAAATAGCATTGTCTAATTTCTACCAAAATTTTCCTTAAAACGGGGATATTTTTCACTCAAGCTAAAAAAATAAACTTTTTTTCTATGCGTGATATTTAACAATAATATTTGAATATTTATTATTATAAATGAAAAATTACTATTATTTTATATATTAATTTATTTGTAATTTTATTTAAATTAATTTTGTTATACAAAAATGATTATTGAGAATGATGAAGCTTATATGAATTTGTGATCACATATCACATATGATATTTAAATTGTTGTTTGATTTGTGTATTAAGTATTGACACTTATGTTATAACATATATCATCTTGCTTCACTAACTATCTAAGTGACATGAACTCATCAATTGGTGAGAAACTAAGAGGGAGTTTTTACACATTTAATACAAGAAATATGATTGTTATCCACGGCATTATTTCGTAGGTAATGGGTAATTTTCAAAATTAATTTGATGTTATCTACGAATTATTTATGAAAAAAATTTTGTAGGTAAATAGTTTGTAGGTAACTTTATCTACGAAATATGTGTTTGTAGATAACATACTTACGAATTTTATCTACGAAAACGCAACATAAAAAATTATTTACGAAAACATCTCGTGGGAAAAGTATTTGAGTTATCTACGAAGGATTTCGTAGATAACTTACCTACAAAGATTTTCGTAGATAACATACTTACGAAATTTATCGTAAATAACTAACCTACGAAATTATTCGTAGGTAACTTAAATATATATAAAAAAACATATTTTATAATCCTTACAATATATATATATATATACATATATATATATACATATATATGTATGTATATATGTATATATATACATATATATATATATATATATATATATATATATATATATATATATATATATATATATATATATATATATATATATATATATATATATATATATATATCAACAAAATAAATTGGTCTATTTACTTTAAACACTCTACAAAAAATAAATGTCACATAATCCTATATTGACTTTTTTGAGACTACATACAAATAGCAAATAGCCCTTATCATTTTATACATATTTTCAACAACTGAAGCACTTTAATTCTCTTCACATCTAAAGAGGTTCATACCACTACATGAAACAGTTAAAGAAGGTAAATGAAAAAGAAAAAAATCACTTTGTTCCATTGAACATGTGCTCTGAAAGTGTATGCCAATGACATTGAATCAGCTTGTAGTAAGTTCCACTCATGTTAAGATGTCATGCATTCCCTTTCCATTACACCTATAAAATCATTAAGCACAAATATCAAGTTCAATATGCTTATAAGGATACACTTACTTAGGTAACATCTAAGTTAAGTATCGAACGACATTATAAATTACTCCTCTCATCTCATCAAAACACATTATGAACAAATATTTCCTAGAGAAATTTTCAATTTCCTGTACAACAATCTTCAAAAGGGAGTAAATGATAATCTTAAAATATACTGAATTTATCTTGATTCATTATTCTCAGGTTCGCTTGCTAATATTGGATTGAATTGTATGTTAGTCTTTGGAGAACATACTTATTACATGTTTGATATTTTGTTGGTTAAATATCCTTTATGTATAAATCTTGTGTGGTCTATGTTGTTTTTTATGTAGATGTTGAATAAAATTGAACTGTTTTTGAGTTTTAATTAAAATGTATCTTTTATATATATATATATATATATATATATATATATATATATATAGTTATTGATTTATTTTCTTAAGTTACAAATTTGTTTCAATTGTTTATCCTTGTATGCGTTGTTTATGTTGTGAATTACGATGACATTGTATTATGTGTACAAGCATATGGAGGTGGACATAGGTGTAGGATAAATGTTTGGATGAGAATAGATATTTTGTTTTGACTTATTTTTCTATAAATATTTATATTTATGTATGCTTTTGTGTAAGTCTAGGTTGAATTTTATATTGATATAAACTTTGTAAAAATCCTTTGATAGGTTTACAATATAATTAATAATTTAATTTTTAAAGTATCACATATTAGATTAATTAGGAAAGTTAATAATTCTATTCAAATAATAATCAATTTTTATTATTAATGTAGATAAAGTAAACTAATCAATCAATAACTTAAGTCGGATATTATTATTATTATTATTTTAATCCACTGTTATTCCCTATAATTAATTTTGGTTGTGGAGAGGAAAAATAAGAGACTGGGTGGTTGAAAAGTAGAGAAAAAGAAGAAAGAGAGGAGCTAAGAAGAAAGGTGGAGAATGAAATAAAGGTAAATTTAAAATATTATCATGTTTAAATTTAAACTGAACAAAAAATCGAACTGCTTTGGTAATAAACTAAATTTAAACAAAAATAATAATAAGAAAATAAAGTGATTTTTGACTACTAAATTTTGAAAAATTTCTTTTATAATCTTAAGTGTCATTTAAGTGGTTTTCCATTTTTTCATTTTCTCATTTTCAATATTCTAAAATCACTTAGAAAATATCATCTCATATTGTAAGAGAAAGATGTCAAAATTTAGTAATCAAAATATCATTATCCTTGCTATTTTTATAACATGGCCGTGATTTTATTAATACTAGTTTGACTACATCTAAGTCTTGAACTAATGTGCCAATTACTTTAAGAACCACGCCTAATTTAAAAACATACCAAATGATGATCGATTAAAATTATACTAACTATCTGATAAAAATATTTTGTATGATGTCTCAATTTCCAAAATTAATCTCAAATCATATCTTATTCTCTTTTAGAAAGTTCTTTCTTCTCTCTAATCCTATTTTTTTTCAAAAATTCTTTTTTCCTATCATAAATTTATGATTTAATTCTAATTCTTTTCAAGATTCACCACTATTAGAGTAATCTACACAACAAACTTTACCAAAATTCTCATTCAGTGAGATCAAAATTTTGTTAATTCACTATATGTATCAAATTGTTTTCGCCTACATGCAAGTTCTTTTTTGCTTTGCATGTTGCCTCCATTTGTTCTTTATGACATTTTCTTTAGTTGAGACTCTAATCTTGTGTCTTGATTGTTATTTGGACATATTTTGTTATGTAGATAGAAGGTTTCAATGCATGGATGGAGCTCTTTAGGAAAGAAAGAACATTGTTATATGGTTGAATGTATGGATTTTGACACAAATGATGTGACTCCATCTGTGCTTAAATTTGAGAATTTTTATAATAAGTGAGTTTGATAAATAGTGTTGATATTGGTGATATTTTTATGAGCGAAGAAGGTTTGAGAAATTGTGGTTGAGAAATTGTGTTTGAGCTGAACCGTAGAAATATAAATATGTGACTATGGAAAAGGTTGAAATAGAGAAATTTGTTGGGACTGAATATGTTGTAAAAAAATGTAATTGTTTGAATGGGTTAGAAGAGCTGGCATAAAAGAAAAGATGAGGGAGCTAATCGTTTAAATTTGTATGTTTTTAATTTGAATTTTTATTTTAAAAATTCTGAACTTTTCGAGCTTGGATTGAATGTAAAATTTGGGTTTTTTTTTTTTATGTTTTGTGCTTGTAAGTCGTGTAAAAATGTTCATGAGAGTGTAGGGTTGTAAAATGATAAGATAATTAAAATTTGATTTTGTAGAAAGCTGCTGAAAAAATGAATAGCTTGTGTAACTATCTTGAGAACATGATAAAATTAAAATATAGACAAATTTGAAAATGATATTTTTTTATAAGGGGTTACATTGTACGAGGTCTTGTTATGAAATACAGATGATGGTGAAGATATCCCATATGATATGATATAAGAAAAATAGAGAGAGAAATTTGAAGGAATGAATTTTATAATTTTATTATTAAAAAGATAAATTATAAATAGAGAATCTATTATAGTTTATTTTACAAACTCAACTATCACGCTAGGACAAAGTTTAGTCTGTTGTGATTGTCAAATTAACTATTTCGAATAAAAAATACTAGGATGATGTTAAGTATATTTCTCTTGAAAATATTGTAATATAATTTAAAAAATAAATAATTAAAATAAAATTTTATCATTAGTAATCTTTTTCATGGACTTTTAATTTTATGGGTTAATGTTATTTATGGTTAACGATTATATTCTTATTCCAATTTACTCATTTGTTTCTCTTCTCTACCTATAAATATCACCTAGGTGTATAGGGAAAACACAACAAACACTATATTTATGTCAAAAGTGTTATTCTTTTATTCTCTATATTATCTTGTGTTTATAAGGTTTAGAGAACTTTCACTGCACTCGATCAATCTAACAAGTTGTTGTATCTTGCGAAAGAAGTGCATATGATTTTGTTTTGTCTTGTGCAGTAGGGACGCTTTATCTCTAAGGATAGCGTTATGCACATCTCAACCCGATATATTTCTACTCCTTTCCTTTATTTTTTATTTTTTATTGTTATTATAATTATTGATCTCTCATTAATATTCGTTGATTTATATATATGTCATAGTATTATTATTGCTCTAATAATTACTATTATATTATTTTATATTTTTATTATTAATAGTATTTTTTAATTAATCATTTTTTCTAACATTCATAGAGAGAAAAATCTTATTTTTTTCTAAAATTAAAAACAATATAGGTCTTAGGACTGAAAACACATTTTATGAACTAATGTGTTTGGTATGGTTATAATTAAATCAGTCTCAATCAAGCCTAAAAATTTATGTGTATAATTGTTTATATTCTATTGGTAACAATAAATGAAATTATGGATAAAGAAAATTCTAGCTTATTGAATAATTTTTTGTGATGTCTAAAGCTAATGTATTTTCTATTATATTAATTTATGATTTAATATCTTATACTCTTTCAATTGATATAGATGTTCTAGATCATGAATATATTTTAAGTGTTTTGTATCAAAATAATTATAAAATGTTTGTCATACTAAAACTATTATTGAGTTATGAAATTATACATTTGCAAAGGAAAAAAATATCTTGATATTTATATGAAAAAAAATGACCGATAATAAATCTTTTTTTATCAGATTTATGAACTTAAAAATATTTTTATGACATGAAATTAAAATGATTTTTTTTATATCATGCTTATGATCATGTGTGTGCTGATAAAAGAAAAGAAAAATATTATCTTCATATAAAAAATTGAGGAGATGGTCAAGTAAAATTAAACTTGTCTTTTAAAAATTATCTTATGAAGTGGTTTTCGAGTGCAATAGGATTATTATTTCCAGGTTATAATACTTCATTGGTCCATGTTTTTGTTCCAAAATCTAGGGGTGGGCATGGATTGGATTTTTAATGATCCAATCCACATCCATTTTAGATTCAAATAATTGAATTAGATTTCAACCCAAATCTATTTTTTCAGCAAAAACAAGTTTGGATTTTTTTTAAATCCAGATCCACATATTTGGATCAAGATTTAAATCCAATCCAAATATTTGGATCAAGTTCAAAATCCAGAATCCATTTTTTATAAAAGAAATTTAAATTGAATCTTCTAAAACTTGTGTCTTTAAGGCCAACACCACTCAACCTATTCTGATCGTCGAGCTCGCTCGGTCCATCAGGGTCTCGAGCTTGTTCAGTCCGTACAAGTCATTGGGCACAACCCGTTTGAATCGTCAGGACGGTCCGGCCTAGCCCATCCAGGTCTTTGGGCCCGCCTGGCCCATTCTGGCATTGGGCCTACCCGGTCTGTACGGGTCGTCTGGCAATATCCATCTAAGTCGTCGGGTCAACTCAGCCTGTCTGGGTCATTAGGTCGACTTAGTCTGTCTGGGTCGTCGAGCCCGCTCGGTCCATCACGGTCGTCGGGCCTGCCCAGTCCGTACAGGTCATTGGGCACGACCCGTCCGAGTCATTGGGTCAACCCATCCCAGCCCATCTGAGTCATCGAGCCCACCTGGCTCGTTCAGGTCTTTGGGCCCACCTGGTCCATTCGGGTCATTGGGTCCACTTGGCCCGTTCGAGTCTTCGGGCTCGTCTAACCCGTTTGGGTCATCGAGCCCGCCTGACCCATTCTGGTCTTTAGGCCCGCTAGACTCGTTCGGGTCATCGGGCCCGGCTAGCTCGTTTGGGTCTTTGGACCCACCTGACTCGTTCGGGTCTTTGGGCCCACCTAACTCGTTCGGGTCATTGGACTCGCTTGTCCCATTCGGGTCTTCGGGTCCGCTTGGCCCGTTTGGGTCATCATGCTTGCTTGGTCTGTTTGGGTCTTCTGGCCACCTGACCCGTTCAGGTCATCGGGCTCACCCGACTTTTCAGGGCGTTGGGCCTGATCAACTCGTCCGGTTTTTCGGTCTCGCCTAGCCCGTTCATGTCTTTAGGCTTGCAAAACCTGTTCTGGTTATCGGACCCGTCTGGCCCTTCAGGGTCGTCGGTCCTGCCCGGTCCGTATAAGTAATCCAACAAGGCCCGTCCGAGTTTGAATTTAGCCTAGTCCATCTCAACCTTTAGCCTAACCCAACTGAAAACTTAAATTGAAAATTTGGATTGGATTTTTTTATTATTATCCATATTTAAAAATCTTGATTTATAGAATGGATATCTAATCCATAAAATATATAAAATATAGATTAGATTGAAATCCAGATCCATTAAAATGGATTTTAAATGGATTAGATTTTTAATAAAATGGTTTTTAAATGGATTGAATTGAAGCAAAAGTGGATTGGATCAAGAAAACTAGATTTTTTGCCCACCCCTACCAAAATCTCAAAAGTCCTAAGATTTTTTTTAGTCTCAATTAGGTCCATATTTTTGAAAATGCGTAACAATTAGGTTTATTCCGTTAGTATGATGTTAATGGTGTTAAGGATGTGCTATGTGTCAACTCCTCATTTTTTATTTTTTTTTTACTTTTTTAAAATTATTCATGTCACGTGTCACGTCAATATTGTGCCACGTGCCAAGTCAGTAAGGTGACACGTGTCAAGTCATTGTCTGAATCTCAATTTAGTCCATATATTTGTTATTTTGATTACTTTTCAGTCGATTTTTTTTTTTAAATTTTCAATTTCACCCTCTCCAAATTGAAACCAAATTTAACTTTTATATAAATATCATAATGATATTTTTATTATAAGTAATATTTTTATGACATTTTAAAAAATATTAAGTTTATTTAAATTTAAATTTTACATTAAACTCTATTTATTTATTTTAAAATTTTAAATATATTTATTTTAACTTTTTACAAAATTGTTTTAAAATTTTATATTTAAATTTATAAAATTGTTATTTTTAAACCAACTATAACATTTGTATATAAATTATTTAAAACAATTTTGTAACAAGTTAAAATAAATATTTTAAAATTTTAAAATAATATATAAGTAAATTTTAATGTAAAATTTAAATAAGAATAAACATAACATTATTAAAATGTTTAATAAAAATATCATTATAAAATTTGTATAAAAGTTAAATTTGGTTTCAATTTGGAGGGATGAAATTGGAAAATTTTTAAAAAATTACGAACCAAAATGGAATCAAAATAACAAATATACAGATCAAATTGAGATTCAGATAATGATTTGGCATGTGTCACCTTACTGACTTAACACGTGGCACGTGGCATAAATAATTCTAAAAAAAATTCAAAAAATAAAAAATTTAAAAAAATTCAAAAAAAATGAGAAGCTGACACGTGACACATCCTTAACACCGTTAACACTATATTAACGGAATGGACATAATATGGACCTAATTGAGACTAAAAAAAATTTGAGGACCTATTTGAGATTTTGGAACAAAAATATGGACCAATGAAGTATTTTAACCTTATTTTTATACATTAATTATTATTGCTCTAATAATTATTATTATATTATTTCATATTTTTATTATTAACAATATTATTTGATTAATCATTTTTCTAACATATTGAAAGAAACTTATGATGTGAGACTATTCTGACCCTAACCCTACTAGTATTTAACTCACATAATGATCTTGACTCTACTAGTATTTAACTCATATAATGATAACTAGGTGGTGAGAGTCCAAAGAGGTTTCACAGGACAGACAATATGATATGAAAGAGAATCATACTTAGGGAACTAGTGAAGTTAGCTCTGTTTGGATGAGATATATGATGTTCCATGTTCCACTTAAATGATCGTTGTATAATAAAAGGAGGAGAGGACGGTTAGTATGATAAGTGTAGAGTCTGACCAGTTCAATACAGTAGTCTTCCAAAAGCAAGAGTCTGAATGTGTTATGGTAGTTTTATATTTGATACTTAGTCTCACAGTTATACAAACCTTGTAAGAATATATAGTATATTTAGATTGATATTTATTCTTTTAAATATTTGCTTCCCCTTGCATTTGGTGTGTCCTTTGTTTTATTCTCTTTTCTTTTGCGATGATTATAATATATATATATATATATATATATATATATATATATATACTAATATTACAATGTGACACAATCATGACGTGACATGTGATAATGTATATTTTTTTTAATTATAAAAATATAAAAGAAATTAAAAATTAAAAAATTGAAAATTTCACAAATTGATACGTGACATGTACAAATACGATGTTAACATCAACTTAATGAAAATGAAAAAATTTGACTATTTTAAAAAATTGAAAAACTAAATTGAAAAAAAAAATGATAGAAATTGAACCAACCAAACAAATACTACGACCAAATCAAATGTATAATTAAACCTCTATAAATTAGTATCAAAATGATTGATATTTAAGGATTTTTTTTATAGTGTGGGTTGAGCTTAATAAAAAAAAGTGTAAAAATTGGATCTTATACAATTCAATTTTTTTATTGGATTGAATGATTAGTTTGCATACACCCAATCAAACCCAGCTTATGCTAACCCATAATGCATTGTTGATTGTTTTGGCGGATAAAAACTATTTGTTGATTTTTTCGATATTGTAATTCTTATATATCAAGTTAAGCTATTTAATGTTAAAATTTATCTGTTAAGTTTAGAGAGGGAATTAACAAGTCACTCTAAATACAAAATAAGTAAATAATTTACAGTTTACAGACTATTTTATGATTCCAATATTTATTTTAAAATTAATTTTACTATTTGTTAAAATTTCAAAAATTTTAAATTAATAAAAGAATATATATAACAATGAATAATAAGATTCAATTTCGTAACTGTAGTTTAGTGTACACTTTTTTGTATCTGTTTTATTCTGTATATCTTTATTATGCATTAACTAACTTTTTTGACTTTTATTTTATTGCTTTATAATTATGTTTTTTCATGCATAAATTAAATTATTTTATAACTGTTTTTCATACGTAATGCTATTTATTTTTATGAAAAATTCACTAGTGCAGAAATTGATTTTTACCTCGCCTTATATGTCTCGGTTGTCCATAAACCGAAGCATATAATGGCGCTGTGGCATTTTTGCAATTTAGACAACTTTTATGCCTCGGTTTAGCTTAACCCGAAGCAAGAGAGGCTCATATGCTTCGGTTTGCCAAAAACTGGTGCCAAATGAGGCTCATATGCTTCGGTTACACAGATCCGAAGCCAAAAACCTACTAGCCGTTACCTCTTTGACCTCAGGTGGGTCTGAACCGGTGCCAAACAGGGCTATATGCCTCGATTCAATTAATAACCGAGGCCATATGGTTTAATTAGGGCACCAAATTCGCGAGCCCCTTTCTCTTCTTCTTCCCTGCACCCCTCTCTACAACAGTACTCTTTCTCTTCTCCCTTCGACATGGCTGTTCTAGGCGCGGTGGTGATGTCGTCGACGTTCCAGATGCAGCAATGGTGGCTCTGGTGGCGCGGATTCGCTGCTGCTCCGATCTGTTTGAAGGTGGTGGTGGCGTTGCGTTGTTGTAGTGGTGGTGATTCTGCAGCAATGGTGGTTCGCTGCCTTCGTTCGCCAATGGAGGTACTGCTGTCGTGCATTGCAATGGAAGGAGGCTCGAACAGGTGGCGCTGCTCTCTGCATCTGGTGCGTCGTTCACGGTGGCGTGATGATGGTGGTCCGCATTTGGATGTGCGTTCGCATTTCGCACAGATTAGGTGCAGGTTGTGGATCTGTGTTGATGGTGAACGTTGCAGGTGTTGCCTTGGTGGTTGCAGGTCTAGACAGTGTTGTGGTGCGCTGTTGCGACGTGTTGTGACGCAATGTGTGGACGACGAGCGATTTTGTGTTGGCTGCAGGTGGTGGCTCACGGTGTTTCTATTGCAGTGCAGTGGTGCGTTGCAGAGAAGAAGACAAAACTGTGGTGGCTGAAAAGTTTGCTTCCGACAAGGGTGGCAGCTGCCATGGTGATGGAAGGAGATGATGAAAATTAGGGTTGATCGAGCATGGTGCATATGCGTGGAAGAAGATGGTGGTGGCTGCTGCATTTCGCCGGCGAGGATGGTTGGCTTCTGTTCTATTTTGACCCGAGGCAGAAATGGAACACTATGGCTCCGGTTCATTTAGAACTGAGGCATAAAGGAAACTCTATGGCTTTGGGTAACAACCGAGGCCAAAAGGGGTGCCTTTTGACCTCATTCCAATATGCTTCAGCTCCAGACCCGAGGCAAAATGAAGAAAATAATCGGGGCAAAAAGCTTTTACTGCAATAGTGATTACATTATATTCTTATTATATAATTATAACATCATAAACATTAATAAAACATTATTTTATAGACTTTAGTAATACGTTTAAATTAATTTTATTATAATTAGTTTTTAATTATATTTTTAATTTGTATTATTTTACATGTACGTTAATATTAAGAATAATTCATGAGATTCAAAATATATATATATATACTCTAAATTTACCTATCCTATTTATGTAATGTAGATCTACAAAATTCTGAAACATATATAATTTGAATGTAAGTCTGGATTTTAATATTAGTATGATACAATAAGCTTAATAAATACTAAATTTGTTATGATTGACTTTGATATCATCTTAAGAGATATAATTTAAATCTAGCTAAAGCCTACAAAACTTACTTATAAAATGAGATTTACACTCACTTATATATTTTAAACTTGTGTTATCGATAGTTGTCTTGAGAATTTCAACAATAAGCACATGTTTCATTTAGCTTAGGGGTTAAATATGTTTTTGTCCCTTAACTTTTAATGAAAATTGAAATTAGTTTATTTTTGAAACTTGGCCCAATTTAATTCCTCAAGTTTATAAATGTGTTTTTAGTTATTTTGACTAAAGTTTATTAGACGTTTCAACCCTTCATGATAACATTGAAGTTGTTTGCACATTTCTGTTGTTTCGATTTCATGATAACATTGAAGTAATTTATGATGTTCGACATATTTTTGTTTTGATGTTAGTTGAAAACGTCAAATTAACTTAACAAAATTTAATTAAAATATCTAAATTCACACATTTTTAGAATTGGAGACTAGATTGAATAAAAATTTCAATAATGGACTAATTTCATTTTTTTTTAAAAAAAGTAAGAAAAAAATTATATTTAACTCTTTAGCTTAGTGTATATAAATAAATAAATAATCAACAATGTATAGTTTTAAAGAACATTTTAATGTATTATTTCAATTAATTGTTTATTTTAATTTAAACAATTATTGCAAACTTGAAAGAATAAAGCAGTGATCCACTGAGTTTGTTGCAAGAGTAATTGCAGATGGAAATAATGGGTTGAACACATTAAAGAAAGTAGTACTTTTTCCATTATGGCAAAACATTATCTTTTTTTAACGCACATGCATGATGAAGCGAGCCCACAAATCCAACCAAAACCGCGTAAATATTCTCCACTGTTTAGTCATTTTTTGTTACGATTTTTGTTGTTGTTCATATTTGCAATAATACAAGTTTGAATAACAAAACAAAATAAAATCAAACACATATTATGACTTATACCCATTCATTGCTTAGCTTCTGCCATTAACTTACTCACAAAAAGTTCTATAATTTTACTCTAAATAAACCACACCACACCATAACTACACAACCTGCCAAGAACACAAAGCAACCCAATTCTCTCCAACTATGAGACAAAATAATGGTGTCAGACAAAAAAATATGGAGTTTCTGTTCTATCTTTTTAGCTTTGTTCTTTTAATTAACACACTAAATCCGTAACCAATTCATCTCGCAACATGCATGAGTCCGTTTTGGATCCCTTCAAGGTGACACTCTTTGTTTTTTTCATTTTGTTTAACCACTACTCGAACTGCACCAATATTATTGCTTCAACATGTCTTCCGCAGTACCTTAATTTGTGATTCGTGAGATATTCATCACGTTGCAATGTTTCGTGACAACAGGTGACGGATTCGATTCCTTCATTAGTGTAATTTGGTTGAAGAAACCAAAATCTTCCAGCAGAACAATTTCTGCATTATTAACCCAATAATTGCTTTGCTTCAGCATCATTGATACACAATATCTAGCCATAGTTTGAAAAATCAAAATGGTTTGCGAATCTATTTTAAATTTGGCACATTATTTTATCTAGATTTCGTTTTATTTATACACAGTATCGCATTATTAGTTTCAATTGTTAATTGATCTGGTAAACTTATTTGTCATTTATAATTCCTAAACCTTTTTGGCCATTTAGATTGTTGAATTTCCAGAGTAAGGCCAAACACTAATTCCAACTCTTCCTTCTTTTTTTTTTTTTTAAATTAGGGTAACTCATTCGAAAGATAATAAAGGCCCCAATTGCCAAGACTACAATTGCTTCAGCTGCAACCAAGACTTATAATGGGACAAAATGGGTAAGACAATAATTGTCTTGAAAATAAACAATTTTTGTTGAATTCTACCGTCTTTCGGTCTTAAATATTTTTGACAAAAAAAAGTTGAGTGATGGTTAGCGGTGGTAAATTTTTATTAAAGTAGTCTCGTAAAACTAGTATTTTGTGGGTAAATAAATTCGAATTTGATGATTTTTTTTCAATGAATATATTGATTCAAATCTAAATTGAAGTAATCAATATGAAGTTATATATCTAATGCAAAATGTTGTAAGGAATAATTTTCTATCAAGATAGAGGCAATGCATAAAAATGAGGTTAGATGTCGAGGACTAAGTAATTTTTTATAATGATACCGATATCCAATTCAATTCTTAAAATTATTGTGATTCTATTTTATTGAGAAATTATTATTCAAGGATAAACACCTCTTCGGTTTGAAAGTAGGGAAGTGAAGACTTGTTTTTATAGGAGAAGAATTGAGGAAGATATGTTCTGTTTTTGCAGAGGATGAGATTACAGTGAAGCACAAATGTTTTATCTATCTAGAATAGACGACAGAACAATACAACTCTTCTACTGCAAGAATGAAACTAGGAGACAGAAATCATATGCAGAGATGAGAGATAATGTTGCAACAGGTTAAACAAGGATAAACAATCACTAGAAAAATGTCATTATACATGTTATGTCAATATAATATCATATTGGGAACATAATGACATGTGATTCGGTAACCTTTAAATTAATATGAAGTAGCAAGGTCTAAAAAATTATTTGCTACTATGTCTGTCATTCTATAATATCCGTGCAATTATATATTGTTGTAATATTAGACTAACATATTAGTCTCTTCTTCAACATTTTGTTATCGTAGATACCTTTAAAATGTGTAAACCTTATATAAAAATACTTTGTAACTCTTTATGTATAAGAGTTAGAATACCTCATTCTACTTTATTTAATTTATTCATATTTTACTGATTAAAAAAAATTATTTATCATATGCATGAGAGGTGGAAACATCCAACATTGGAGTAACAAAAAGACTAGTGGTATTTGTGTTCAAAATCACTAATGATATGAATCTCTTGTACCCATTACTTTACTTTGTGTTCACGTTTCAAATAGTTTACGTTAAATTTGGTTTACCACCGATGGAATTGGAGTTTAGTTGTTTCTTAGTAGTTGTGATCATATTTTAAGAAAAATCAAGTTCTTTCTTTTCTATATTTAAATTTTTTTTTTGCTTAATACAATATGTAGAGTTTAATTTTTTTTTGGCACTTTAGGTCACATTTATTTTTCAAATGAACGAATTTAAGTCACATTTTTTTTTCTTTTTCATGTTTAAAATTGGTTTAATGCATTTAAATTGAAAATCTATCCAAAAATACCAGTCCAAATAAAATAAATCCGTAATTTTTTTATGTATTTCTAGTTAAAATAATTAAGTTCGACGATCAAAATTTCATTAAAAACTTATATAAGAAGTTGAAAGATTGTATATATCATATTTCCTTGATTAATTTGTTTCAAGGAATTTACTCTCGTCCAAAAGAAGGAAATTTCTGACACTCTTGTCCCAAAGAAAGGAAATTGCTGACTTAAAGTATCATAAAAAATAAAAGCGTGTCAGTGGGACACATAAACCTATAAATTGTTTCTTTTTCCGGCAAAGTTGTGTTTCATTGACTGGCTCAATTCTAGACTCAATCACTGTTCACCATTCCACACTGTTTCTAATTTTCTGCTATGAATTGTCAATTAGGCTGAGCTAACATAGTTGTTAATATACCCAAAGTCATGAATTAGACAATGTCTCAGCTGATTTTGTTGGACAAGTTAAATTCTTTATTGAGTTAAGAATCTCATTTTTTTTATGTGAATAATAAATAAGTAACAAATACAAAAGTAATATACAATTACTAAAGGCACTGTTCAAATTGTTAAAGACACTCCTCTTTTTCTGTTTATATATAAAGACGAAGAATAAGAAATTGTTAGTAACACGATTTTGAACATGTTAAACACGCGTTAGCAGTTATTGTATGACAAATAATTATTGGATGTAACTTTTGTAAAGTATGATTACGTTAGTCAGGTCTTGGCTTCAAAAGATTATGTACCAAACTTACTTTATAAAATATCAGAACCTTAAGAATCCCAGTGTTATCACAGGATTATTTAATGCGTTTTATGCTTAGAGGTCTTTTAAATACTATTTTATTTTAGTTTTTATTAAAGTTAAAATTTAATTATTATTACTATTATTATAGTTTTTATTATTTTATATATGATATGTACATTAATTTTAATTTTAATGTATTAATTATTTTTGTTTTGTTTCAATTTAAAGTATTAATTAAGAGATTAAAATCTAAGAACAAACAGACATTGCTATGAATTATAATAATAATAATAATAGTAATAAATAATTATACACGTACTAATAGTTTAGGCAAATTGATTTTGACAAATATTGATATTTAGTTTTTCTTTATAATCATTGTAAATTTGTAAATATAGTTAGTTAGTTTTCTGATGAAATCTTGATATGTTTAATAAGTTTTAATTAATTTACATTCTGTTTAAAAGAAATTTCTCATAACTATTTATACTAGAGAAAACAGCTTGCGGAATATTTTTTTTTTCCATTCAACTATGAAAATGATTGAAGAACTTATATATCTCTACATATTGAAAGAGTCTTTACAACCAATGCTTTTTTAAAAAAAAAATATATAGATAAGATAAAAATGATTTTATTAAAAAGTTTTTATTTTACAACGTGATTTTGTGAAAAAGTTGTTCACGATAAAAAAATATATTATTTCCTGTACCATAAAGGGTTATTTTAACTTAATATAAAAGTAACTAATAAATAAATATATTTTGAAATTTTAAAAAAGTTATCCATTTTTTTTTTCTTAATGTAAACTGAAACACGGCGAGGCGAGGACTTGTTCGAACTTTAGTGTACCCCAGCGGTGTTTATGTGCAATGTTTTTAGCTCGCAAGTCAAGTCTGGCCAGCAGGGTCGGTGCAGAACACGTAAAAGGAGAGAAAAAGAGGCTGAATTAGTGGCATTTAAATACTTCATGAATCATTATACTTAGTTGTATTTTAGAGAATATATATAATAAAAACAAATAAACCCTGTATCTAATAATACACTTGTAACTCTGTAACACGACGCAACCACCATAATTCCAATTCAAAGAGAGTCAAGAACTTCTTCCACTCTTTTATCCTACGCACTCCTCCCTGCTTATCCTGCGCCTCTATTGGGCCGCTTTTGGAACCGAGATCCTTCCCTTGTGTCGTCGCTCTCCGCGCCTCTACACTCTCAATTCCGCTATCTTGTCATCTCATTTCTTTTCAGGTACTGTTCGATCTATCACAATTTTCAATGTCACTTCGCTGAGATGATTTCTCCGTGCTATTTTCAGTTTTCCGATTGGTTCTTCTTTTGTGGATGAACGTTATTTTTAATATTTCTGCAAACGTTGATTTCGGCCGTTATAACTTGTTCTCGGTTTCACTGATCTGTGACTGATGGCATGGACTTTAGTTGCACTTTACTCTGATTGGCGGAAACTGTTTCGATCCCTTTCCGTTTAGCTTCTGTATCGATTGAGACTTTGCTAACCAAAACGCTGAGTTTATCAAATTGGATTGGACGCAAACGCTGATTTCACGTCTTTGAAGCTTTTACACATCATTTGTTGTTGAAGGATGGTGAAATTGTGCAAATAATTTAGAATATAATAATCTCGGTTTTCTATTTGATGGTATTTGTAAGAGTTTGACAATGTTATATTGCGTGTTTTAATTGATATGAATGAAATGAGTGAAAGCATTGCGTGTATTCAAATTTCCATATCATGCAAATGAAATGAAGCTACGCTGAAATACTTGAAAGTACCAATCATTGTAAATGGACAGAAACCAGACCAAATAGCGCTACCTCCTTCCTTCTTTTCTTTTGAATTGATGAAAACTGCAATTGTCGCCGGGGTGTGTGTTATTTTGTAGGAATGAACTTCTTCATCGATGCCTTTTTTTTTTTAATGCAATATTAAAATTAAAAGTTAACTGTTATCTAGTGTGATTTAATGGGCTAATAAATATTTCAGTGAGAAAGAATCATGAGTTGTTTCGGCTGTTGCGAGGAGGATGAACTCCAGAAGTCTGCTGAAAGTGGAGGACCCTATGTAGTAAAAAATCCAGCAGGTAATTTGGTTCATACAATGCTAGAGCAATGCATCAGGGATGATGTGTGTATGGTTTGCTACTCTAAGCATTCTTGCATCTTCGAGTGATAATTCCATGTCAATTGGATTGATTGTGTAATATGTGATTGAAAAGCTTCATTATGAATACTTCATTGTTTTAATTTTTCTTGATGTTATTCTACATGAAAATTGAATTTGACAAAGTTATTGTGATAAACTCAATTATGCAGGGAATGATGGAAATTATCATGCTTCTGAAACTGCAAAACAGGGCACTCAGCCGGTTAAAGCTCGGCCCATTGAAGTTCCTAATATACCAGCAGATGAACTGAAAGAAGTTACAGATAACTTTGGTCAAGATGCTCTGATTGGAGAGGGATCCTATGGCAGAGTATACTATGGTGTTCTTAAAAGTGGGCAGGCAGCTGCAATCAAGAACTTGGATGCCAGTAAGCAGCCTGATGATGAATTTTTAGCCCAGGTATGTATATGACGATCTTGGTTTAATACTTTTTTGTCTTGTCATCAAGTTGTTCAATTCCCATAAACTCTCTTATTTTTTAAACTCTTAGGTTTCAATGGTATCAAGGCTGAAGCATGACAATTTTGTTCAATTGCTTGGATATTGCATTGATGGAAGCTCCCGTATTCTTGCTTATGAGTTTGCATCTAATGGATCTCTACATGATATTTTGCATGGTAAATAATTTTCTTTGGTCAAATTTTTAAACTATTGACATCTATAGACGGCTAATTGAATATTTTTCTCTTTATTAGAAGAACTGAGGAGATTATGGCTTTTGACATTGTTTTCTTTTCGTTTTGTTGCCTTCACTTGCAATGTCAGCACTTGAGAGATATATTAATCAAGTCCGTATCTTTTTATACATAAATGTTCTCACAATTGTCATTGTACATGCAGGCAGAAAAGGTGTTAAAGGAGCACAGCCTGGTCCAGTTTTGTCATGGGCACAAAGAGTAAAGATTGCTGTGGGGGCTGCAAGAGGACTTGAATACTTGCACGAGAAGGCTGATCCCCACATTATCCACCGGGACATCAAGTCAAGCAATGTGCTAATCTTTGATGATGATGTTGCTAAAATTGCAGATTTTGATTTATCAAATCAAGCTCCGGACATGGCTGCACGTCTTCATTCTACTCGTGTCCTTGGAACCTTTGGTTATCATGCTCCAGAGTAAGACATGATTACAAACTCATCAATTTCCCTTCTGTAGCAGTTGACTAAATTCACTAAACAGCATTACCAATTCCAATAAATTGTCTCTCTATCATAGTATCAATTTGGAGAAACAAGCTTTTTATTATATCTGGCACCCTGGCTTCAGACAGAATGCTGAATTACTCTGTCTAATCTTGTGGATGCAGATATGCAATGACTGGACAATTGAATGCTAAGAGTGATGTATACAGTTTTGGGGTCGTCCTTCTGGAACTTCTGACTGGAAGGAAACCTGTAGATCATACACTACCACGTGGACAGCAGAGTCTGGTTACTTGGGTACTAATTGAACCTATATCTTATCCTTACCCCTCCTCAAACACACTCCAATCAAAAGAAGGGGAAATTAAACCTTTTTATTACTGTCTATTGTTGACTCCAAAATTCTAGCTTATGATACTGACAACAGCAATGGATATATGTTGTTTCAGGCTACACCAAAACTCAGTGAGGATAAAGTCAGGCAGTGTGTTGATACAAGACTAGGTGGAGAATACCCACCCAAAGCTGTTGCTAAGGTGCTTACTGTCATTCATTTCGTATACCATTCTTCCCAATTTAGTTTATTTTTCCATTTTCTTGCAAACGTTGTATTGAATGTACTTGAAAATATTCTATTGCTTATATATTATTTGAAATTGTATGCATATGAACCGGAAAACTCTGCAAAGCAGCTCACTAGAGGTAGCATTAGAATTCTATATTTGTTTAGGTAGTAAATACTAAATGTGCAGAAGACCAAACTTTGAATCTAAAATGTTGTATCTTTCCCCTTCAGGTGGAAATTTGTTGGATGTATTAATTAGTTGAGTAATTGGAAGACAGTATTTTTATGTTGTTTATGATCTCAATTTCAGTACGAATTTAAGGTATTAATTATACCAGAGGAAAATATACAAATTTTTCACGTAGGAACCATACTCATTTTTTTCCCCTTAGAATCTTAATAGGAACTACAAATACCCAGGATAACTGTCCTTAGCGATAAAAGATCAATTTAAGAACAATGTTCACGGATAACATGATACTTGGTTAATTGCAGATGGCTGCTGTTGCTGCACTTTGTGTGCAATATGAAGCTGATTTCAGGCCAAACATGAGCATTGTAGTCAAAGCTCTTCAACCTTTGCTGGCTACTCGACCTGGACCCGCCGGTGAAACACCAAATTAATTCTCTGTTTCTCTTTGTCTCTATTTGTGAGTATGTGCACAAGTTTGCATGCCAAATATATAAGAGTGCTTCAGAAGATGGTGGCAAATTGCTCCAGCATGACTTTATATCCAATTGTTTACACTACATTCATTTTGTTCATAATCCATGAGGTTCTTTGCTATTCATTTGAATGTATTTGTTTTAAGTTAAAAAAAAATGTATTTGTTCTCTATTTTTTTTCCCTTTCCATCCTTTACTTCTGGACGATTGCCATCTTTGCGATAAAGAGATGGGAAAACTACAAAACTAAATTTGGTATACTCAAAGCTAAGAGCAAGTCAGTGGACTGCTGGAAACAGATATTCATAAAAGAGCCCTTCTTATTTGATTGATTGTTTTAATCTTTTATTAAGATATTTGTTAAATTGAGAGCTGTATAAATTATTCGTAATTCCAATTTCAGAACTTTAGGAGAAAAAGGGAAAATATTGTTTAACGACTCCATGTTGTGGCTGTTGTTTCATTTGTGATTTAGTTTTTAATCACGTATATCGTTTTCTTCTACTTTCTAATTTCTTCTGGTGATCAGAGGATGAGGAATTCTGCCCTAATGATGGTGTTAAAAAAAGATTTGCAATGCAAAGTATTTTAGGATCATATAAGTCTTCTTCTCTATAGTGGATATGTCTTTAAATTGAGGTGTGATTTAATATATATGAAGTGCATGGTTATGTTAACATAGTTTGCGATGTAATCTGCACCGATCTTTACTTTTCATGTACATATTGCACCGATCTTTATCCAAGTTTTTCATTAGAAAAGTAATTTACGGTCATCTCCTTTTCATACATAAAATAAAAATATAACAAAAATGGTATATCCGGCCCAATTATTGGGATCCAAAAGGACTTAGTGTGTTGTTTCCTACACCACATCACATTTCTTCGTCCAACTAGAGATGACAAATAAACCCGTGTCCGTGGGTATCACCCGAACCCGTCCCCGTTTTGACGGGGAATCCCCGCTTTGACTGGGTATGGGTATGGGTATGGATAATACCCGAAATTTTCAACTGGGGATGAGGATGGGGATATATATATACCCGCCCAAATATCCGTCCCCGCTTAAATTACTAAACTATTTATAATTTATTAAATAATCTAAAAAATATATATAAATAAATAATATATTTACACATAAAATATAATATAATATAATATAATATAATATAATATAATATA
>Ga0214543_1001633_pt1 | contig 43703 bp, 28 predicted proteins | sample CNSS2metaG_FD_160094 | JGI IMG/M metagenome (GOLD analysis project Ga0214543, IMG submission 160094) | Root nodule microbial communities from cowpea collected in UCLA plant growth center, Los Angeles, California, USA - CNSS2 | ecosystem: Host-associated > Plants > Roots > Nodule | place: USA...
AACAAAAAAAAAATTTTTTTTTTTTTTTTTTTTTTGTGGAAAAAAGGTTAAAAAAGGAAAGGAGGGCAACAAAATGAGAATGATCATGATGATTGTGTTACTACTATATGTGGTGAACTTGTTTTTCTCGTGCTTACAAATTTATTAATATTATATCATATGAAAGCACATGGATAATTGAAAGTGATTAAATATATTACACATTACATTGAGAAAGAAATTCTTCACATACTTGTAATGATTTTCGAGTATTAAGGATGAGTAATGAAGGTATGTCAAAGGATGTTTTCTTGCAAATAGTGTAATTATTACTTAGAGGAACTAAACATACTTAAGATGTGTTTTAATATGATTTATGTGCATTTGATTGATGATAGTTATTATGTTAAATGGAAACTCACTTAATGTAACTTGGATATGGATAGAGAAGAAAAATTATAAATTGTATAAGATTAAATCTTTGGTTGCTAAAAATAGTGTAAATGTTATATTTATATATGGAAGTATCTTTATGGCACGGAAGGCTTGGTCCACTACAAAAAAATACAAAATTATTGATGACATTTTATCGATGGAAAAAAATTGTTCGGTAAAATAGAATTTACAAACATACTTCATCAATGGATTTTAGAATTTTAATTATCTCCGAAAGCATCTATCAGTAATCACTACTAAAAAAACTTATATTTCCTGTCAATTTTGTTTTGATTTTTTTTTGTAGAAAATACTTATAAATTTTGTTATGAAAAAAAGATTTGCAGAAAATTTCTGTCAATTTTTTTGCAAAATATTTTGTATAAAACACTTTTCGCAACAAATTTTGTAAGAAATACTTACGAATTTTATAATTTTGTAGGAAATAATTACCCACAAAGGAATTACCTGCCAATTAAAATTCTTAGAAAAAATAGCAGGAAAAAACCTTTTCCTGCAAATTCTTTTAACAAATTTACAAGAAAATTCTCATGTAATATGAGAATTTGTAGTATTAATAGATCTATTGATAATATTTGTCGGTAAATTAGAATTTTTATTGTTGATGGAAATATCCATTAGTAATGGATATATTGGTAAAATCTATCAATAATTTATATTGTTTATTATCGACAAATATTTTCGTTGTTAAATTACATCAGTATAATAAGAGCCAAAGTTCCTGCTTTGAGCTTTAAGCATTATTGTAAAATTCTTGAGCAAATCCATTGATAATTGAATGCTTTTAAAACATGTCAATAAATCCATTGGTAATGAATCTTTTTAAAAGAAATCCATTGGTAATTGGTTTTTCTCGAAATTCATTGGCAATTCTTTTTTTTAATTCATCGATAAAATTGTCAACAATTTTATTTTCTTAAAATCCATTAGTAAATTTGTTAGTATAATGGACATCACTTTTCCTACCAAATGTTACAAAATCTTCATTATAAATTAATTGGAGGGTAAGAAGAAGGAGAGGAGGGAAAAAAAAGAAGGGGAGGCAACAATAAGAATTGCAAAGGCGATGGTGATAGTGACGACAAAAATAGTGGCAGAGGCAACGAAGGAAGAAGAGAACGAGAAAAAGGAGGAGGTGGAAGAGGAGCCAAAGGTAGGAGACACGAAGACGATGAACATGACAATAGACATGGTGATGATGATGGTGGTGGATGAGGAAGAGGAAGAACAAGGAAGAACAAGGAAAAAAAGAATAAGATGAGCATGAGGAAGAAGAAGACCAAAAATTGTAATATTTACTGACAAATAATTAGCGATGAACAAAATGCATTAGTAATTAGCGACAATTAGGCAAATCAAAGTATTATTTAAGAAACATCTTCCCTTAAGGAAGTCATAGTTGTTTGAAATAATGTATTATTATGTTTGTGGCTCATTAATGGTAAAGTCTTTAAGTTGCACTTTGTTTTGTTACTTTAATTGATGATTGTTTCAGGAATCTATGGCTCTATGGACTATGGAGAAATAATTTCATGCTTTGGATGAAAGACAATCAGGCAAAAAGATAAAATACATTCATACTAATAATGGTGGTGAGTATTGTGGACCCTTTAATGTCTATTGGAAGAAATAAGGTATTAGACATGAAAAGACTCCTCCTAAAACTCTCCAGTTAAATGGTCTAGTTGAGAGAATTAATAAGACTTTTGTTGAAATAGTTAGGTCTATATAAGCTTTTTTGAAACAATGTTGCTTAAGCATTTTTAAGGAGTGACATTACTTGCATTTGTGCATGTTACTAATCTTTATCCTATAATTGCAAGGTGAGGTGCCAAACAAAATGTGGTTTGGAAAAAATGTCAAATATGAAGGCAAATAGATATGAAGGCAAGATAGTGTATCTTTATTAGTTACAATTAGGATGAATTTGAATTTAGGTTGTATAATCCTGGTGAGAAGAAGCTAGTCGTAAATCATGATTTGTAGTTTATAAAAGACCAAACCATTGAAGATATTATAACAAGATGGAGAAGACTACCCTTGAGAAAATCTAATTGATTATAATCCAATGTTATTGCCTATTCAAATTTTGGATAGTGTTAGCCTGATTCTCAAAATGATAAGTAGCATGGTGATCTTGATGATCAACATATTAGAGAAGGATTAGAGGTTCTAATATATAATGCTTTAGATGAACATAATATGGTTCATAATGATGATCTTAGAGATGCACCTCAATTGCCACAAGTGCCTACTAGTAGGTCTAACATGCTGAGAAATATTTTTTAAGTATCCTTTTAGTGAGTATGTAACCTTAATTAACGGTGGAGAACTTGAGTGTTTAGAAAAAGCTTTGTAAAGTGAAGAAAAATAGTAGTGAATGGGTGCAATGTTAGATGAAATGAAATCTTTGCCTGATTATCACACTTATGGCTTAGTAAAAAAATGCCTAAGAGAATATTTTTTAGAGAATAGGTGAATTTTCAGGGAGAAACAAGAGACTATTCTACATCTTCAAGGTAAAACGCAAAATTAGTGGTGAAAGACTTTAGATAGAGAAAAAATGTTGATTTTAATGGGATTTTCTTGCTTACGATGAAAATGTTATCCATCATAACTATGCTAAGTTTAGTTTGTTAGGTTTTTAAGGAGGGGGTTTCACTAGGAAGATACAACACCAATAAGATCTGAGCCCAACCACATAAGGCATTGACACCACTCTCAACCCAACACCATTCATTAGGGAGGTTTAACAACAATGCGATGTGAGCCAAAACCGCATAAGGAATTACCACAATCTCTGACCCAAAATCTTAAGACAATTATTTTGTAGGTCTTTTCCTTATATCTTGCTAAACTTTCTCACTTTTATTCAATGTTGACTTTAAACTCCACTTGAATTCCTAATAATCTCTTCCTCAATTGTGAGTCTCTTTCTCATTGGTACATCTCCTTCAAGTATAATCATTTCTAACCACGAATACCCATTAGCAACCCTTAATTATATCATTGTTCCTCATAACGGGGTACACTTTCCTGAAACTTTTGTTAAGAAGACTTTTGATACATGGTCATATTATACTTGTCTGAATTAGCTACCAAGATAAACCATAAACTTTTATAAAATTGATTACTCTTTTGAGGAAAATTCATCAAGGAATATTTAACAACAATGAGACTTGAGTCAAACAGACAAATGATTGATATTATCACCAACCTAAAATCTTAAAATAATGTATTTATATGTTGCTAAACTTTCTCATTTTTACTAAATGTGAAATTTAGCCTCAATTTAAATTTCGTAACTTGAAACCCAAACGTGGCAAAGTGTAGGCTAATTATATATCTAGATTTTTATTTCATAATCCACTTTAATATATTTTTTGTCATATGTTTCGTTATTTATGTGTAGTAAATCCTAACATCATTAGTCTTTAAGTTTTTATTTTTGTAATTGTAGTAAATAATAACATCATTATTTTTTAATTTTTTTTATAATTGTTATGTTTGCATTAAATGTTCGTTTCCATAAAATATTCAAATTTGAGTTTAAAAAATTACAAAAGTACTATTATTATTATTTAATTTGTAGGGACCAGTTACAAACCCACAATTGCATTGGAGTAATACTTATTAATCCGCAAATCTTATGCGGACTAATCCATCTACACATTTTATTATGGACCGAATAGAGAACAAGCAAAAACAGAGTAAATTGGTCAACATCGTCACTCATCAACCAGATAACTCAATTATTATGTCAACTATAAAGAAACTTTATTTATAATATTGACTTAAAAGTATTGATCCTATCGATATAGGGTCTATCAATTTTCTTTACAATAGTATGTTAACTATAAATCTCAAACTACAAATAACATATTACTCTATGAAAACTAATAATAATTATTGGAAATTTAATAAATTTATAATATATAAATGAAATTTAGGAAGATTGAATTAGATTTAAAACTCAATTCTTAATATAGACTTCACAAATCGTGTAAAACAACAAAAAAATATTAGCAAGAAAATTCAAAAAAGAAAAACCTTGAGCTTGACGAGATTAAATGCAGGGTTGATGATCTTTCTGTGCTTTGACCATTTGTCTCCCTCAAGATCTACAAGTCCAGTTATCAGGAACTTTGCAAGTGGAGTAAGGGTTGGCTTTGGAAAATCATTTATCATGTTCAGAACCTCTTTTATTGCTTCAGGCTCCATAATATGCACAGTAATCTTAGGGCCATACCAAAAAAATGAATTCTTACCTACAAAAATTATCAACTTATTTTCTAAATAAGCTTATATATATATATAATAATCATTGAAAAACAAAGATGTTTATTGATGATTAGGTAGAAGAAGACTGAGAAAATTGAGATTACTAATCACAGTATGAACTAATTTGAGCCTTAAAATCATTTGTTAAAGGTTGTATTAGAAAGCATACCAGAAACTTTGACCAATTGATTTTGAAACGGAACTAGGCGAGTTGCAGCATCATCGTCGATGTGTATGGGTTTAGATTGCGCTTGATGCTGCATCGTGTTGATTTCTTTTATGTCTCCGAAGAAAAGCTTGTATGGGTTACCCTTTATGCCTTGTCGTCTGAGGAATCTCTCTGCCCTTTTGGGTTCCAACCACACCCAACTCAGTGCTTTTGTTAAGAATATGATAACAAATGCAACCAAAAATCCAACAAACATCATTGCTGCATCAACTTCCATTTCCGATGTCAAAGTTGTCTATAGTTGGAATGTTTATATAATCTGAAACAGAGAAGAGTCTCTCGACAAGGTTATGCACATGTACGGACAAGAACAACCTCCAAATACTTCACAAAACACTAATATGCTTAAACACCAAAACATGTATCGTTGAAATTTATGGGACAACGACCTCTGCTTTCTGTAAACTTTGTTTCTTTTTCTTTTATAAATAGTTGAAAGAAATTTTTGACGGACAGTTCTAGGTGGAGATAGACACAATGAAAATTATATACTGTATAACAAAAATCAAATTTTGTTGCTCATGTAATATAGGATCATCTATGTCATAGAATAACCAAGTTGGTTTTAGTGACAATAAGAAAAGAGGTTACATGTCACATTTCATTTTTGTTCATTTTATAAACAAGTCAAATGTAAACCTATGACGCCTCTAATAAAATATTCATATCATGTGTCCTTTTTTGTTACTTTATTATTGTCAATTTGATAAAGCAATATTATACTAACTTATTTTTAAAATAAAGAGGTTATTTAAGAGCGCTTAATAAAATAAAATTAAAACAATTATCATAATATTTTGTCGAAAACTTTTAAGTATATTATGTCTATTTAAGATACACCAGTGCAAAGTTACCTCTACTCACGTGTTATATCACACTAGTGTACAAATATCATTTAACGATCAATATTAATAACATTTCTGAAGCACCAGTCATTGGTATTTTGATTTTTGTAAATAATTGAAGAAAAATGATAATCTGACTTCTTAAAAATTGTTCCTTTTTTACTCCCTTACGTGCTATTAGGAGGTGAAAACCTGGAAAAAAAATTGATTTATTTTTATAATTGGTGATGTGGCACTGAATACGTATTGGAACTTAAATCGAGAGAAAACAAAGGGATTAAGTTTAGAGTTTGCTTTGTCTCTCTTGCTCAGAGAAGATTGATCCTCCCTTTCTCCGTCATCTTCTATCTCCATACACACAATTGGAATTGAGATTGGGAGAAAAAGAAAAGGCTAGGGTTTCATTAGAAAGAAAATGGGTTTTGGATTTGCTTCGTCTCTCTTGGTCGGAGAAAATCACTCTTCCTTTCCGCTCACCGTCATCTTCTATCTCCATACACACAAAAATGTAGATCGTTAGACTGTCATCGTACCGGACCAACGTCAAATCTCGTGCCCTCTCCCTGTTGCGACAATGAGGACCGATTTCCCCTATTGCTACTAGTGCAAGGTTCTACTTCTCACTCTCTGTTCTCTCTGTTTCGTTTACTAATGGTGTGGTTTGGATTCTGATAATATTCACCGCCTAAAGAGAGAACTGAGCATGCCTCTTCACCTTTCAAGCATCCATCTAATGTTCCATGTAGTCTGCCCCAAATTGGACAATTTTTGGTGTGTTTGGATAGAGTATTTTAATGAAGCAATTCATTTTATTTTTTGAAGAATTTAGATTTCTTTGTAATGAAATGCTTTTTTTGGATAGAGAAATTAAAAGAGATTTAAAATGCAAGCATTTTTTGAAGTATTTCAATGAGCTAAATTAGTAGAAATTCAAATGCCCTCAAAATAGGTTGAATTTGAAATTCTCCTCACTCAACCTCACATTCTAGACACTTAGGTAGAGTTGTCAGTTTGACCTAGTCCATAGGAGAGTTCGATGAGCCCAACCGACGACTCGATGAGTCAGACGGACCAGGTGGACCCGACAACCCATACGGGTCGGGCGAGATCGATGATCGAGACGTACTAGGCTGGCCTAACGACCCAAACGAGTTGGGCGTGCCCGACGACCTAAATGGGCCGGCATGCTCGACGACCCAAACGGGTGGGCGGGCTTGACCATCAAGAAGGATTAGACGACGAAGACGTGTCGTGCGAGCTTAATGACCCCACAAGGTTTGGGCAGACTGGACAACCTACAGGTGGCGCATAGGCTTGAAGACCCAAACGTATCGGGCAAGCCCAACAACCCGTACGGGCCCGACTTGCCCGATAACCCAGACATGCCCGACCAGCCCGATAACTCAAACCGGCCCAATCGATCCGCCTACCCGACAAGCCTAACCAGCTTGACGACCTAGACGGGCCCGTCAGCTCGACCACCTAGACGAACCCGACAACCTAGATGGGCCCGACTAGCCCAATGACCTAGACCGACCAAACAATCTAGATGGGCCCGTTTGGCTCAGCGACCTAGACAAGCCCGATTGGATCGACGACTTGGGCGGTACCAACCGACCCGATGACCTAGCTGGGTCGGTAGGCCCAACGACACAAACTGGTCGGGGGGACAATGATACAAATGGGCCTAACGACCTAGATGGGTCGGGTAGGCCCAAAGACCTAGTGGGGCCAAGGGTCGTCGAGCCAATATCTTAGACGGGACATATCAGATTGGGTAGTCGGGTACATCCTGCTTATCTGGGTCATCGAGCCCGTTTCCAAATTTATCATGAACTCAAAACATAATTAAGCCTAAAATAAATATTGTTAAAATGAAATTTTATCTCACAAGAAATTCAATTGTTTTATCCAACAAGAAATTTAAATGTAAGGTATTTTAGTTTCTTTATCCAAAATAGTTATTTAGTAAAGGAAGGAAATTTAATTGCAAGCAATTTAAATACAATGTATTTCAATTTTTCAGTATTGTTGAAATGCTTGATCAAAACACAAGGTTACTTTTTAAGTTCTCGTAATTTTTGTCGGTGGCCAAAGAAGAATTATCGCGTGAGTGTGATTATAGGTTGAAGGCAGCGAATCAAAAGCTGTATCGAGATCTTCTTGCTGGGATCGATAGATTTTATGTTCCAATAGTTGTAGATGCTATTTCAAGTAGAAGAGTATTAACTACCAAGCTTGTTTATGGTAACTATAAGAACTTTAACCACTTCTTTTTTATGCATTTTTCTATACAACTTTACATGCAATTTTTTGGTACCATAACTTACATAGCCTGCTTACACACTTAAGTGATGTAAAAGAATGAAAACATACATGGTGGTCGATGCAGCTGCATATCCTGTTTAGATGACAATGCTCTCAACATATATGTAGTAATTATTTGTGTAGAAGATATAGTTTTCCAGATTGGATAGCAAATTTTCCCTATAAATGCTCCTATTTTATCTCATATAATCTGATTTGGTAGTCATTTACTCAATTTTTTTTTTGTAATTCATTAAAAGTTAGAAGAAAGGTATGTTAACTATAAAAAACTTCATGTAATTAATTATATAATTATGTTTGGAGAAATTATCACCTTTAATCAGACAATTTTATGAACACAAATTTGTCCATGTTTTTAATCATTCTTTGGTACTTGTTGAGAGATGCTACTTGTTATGTTCATTAAACAAGGGATGCTTTCCTTATTACTTCAATTTTTTGGTTCAATTGGTGGACAACTATTTATGAATTCTTGATTTCTTATTTAGTTTGACAATCAAACTGTTTACATCATTCATGTCAAATAAATAAAATGACATTCTTGTGAATTAAATATTTTTATTATCTTGCTACAAGAATTACAATTCACAAAGTGGCATCACTGGACTAGGAAACTCATAATCATATTGGCAAAAAGTTATTAGAAGTCATTGATGAAGTTATTTGTATTTTGATTTTTGTAGGCATGTTATTTTGCCATGTGTTTATATGTGTGCACAAGTGAAATATTTAAGGCTATTTTTTGACATACTAACTCTAGCATCACCAATCGGAAAATTCTGGTCCATACATATGAAATTTGAAGTATACTTGATGAATTTTGGTTTAGCTATCTAGTTCAGGTGTTGTTGTCTACGTGAAGTAAACATATATTACTGTTAAAGGACTTGAGTGAATATGACAAAGTAGTTAAGATTTAAAAGGAAAAACTTCACTATATATGTTCTTAGTTCTCACACACATGATTTTTGCGATCTCTTCTTAACTTGGAGGGTGTTTTTAATGCAGATCGATCCTAAGTGGGGTAATTTCTTATTTGATGAAGTTACAAAGACAATCAATCTGATTGATTTCAGGGTAGCACGAGATTACCCTAAAGTATTCGTTGATGACTATTTAAGAATGATTAGTTATATATCAATAACTAAGTCGAGGTTTGAAATCTTCATTGTTTTGAGTCCTATGTCTTTTTTTTACTCAGTCAGACTCGCCTATAGCATAATACACATGTTAATGATAAAAAATGCTATAAATATACGTAACTTTTCATAACTTGTATCCCAAACTGCCTACATGAAAATTTTGATGGGTCCCATCCTAGTAACTAAAGTGAGGATTTTAAGATGGGCAGCAAATTCTTGTGGATTTTTATTATTGTTTATGATGCATAATTGATTAGGTTCTAGCATGTGCAAATGACGATAGTTTTATCATATTTTTCATTCTGTTTTCTTGCATTCATTGTTAAAGAAAGTGTAGTAAATTGCCTCCACTGGGTTCTTTGGTGAAAATGAATAGTGGTGCTGAGGTAATGAAGTGGTTGATTAAGTTTCTTGTGCAATTTTTGGATCTGAGTTGGAAAACAAATAAGCATCAAGTCCAAGAACTATGAGACTAAAAGATAGCAAGAAGTAGTCATTTATAGAATAAATAATAATATATTTTAAATTGTATTGTGCTCTACTTGTATTTCATATTGACAATGGCTCTTGAAGTCTTTGAGCTTTGCATTAGAGGAAATGAGTCCAAAGTAATAAGATAATATTCTTGTAAGCAGTATATCACAGAAACAAGAACTCTGTATATTGAGATTGATGCAGCAGAGTGTTTACAAATAGATTATATAAAAGCTGTAGAGAAAAACTAACTAAAACAAACAAACAAAACCTAACTAGACTAACAAAATATAACCATGGTTAAACTAATAGGCCCCCCTCAAGATGGGAGAAAAATGTTTTCTATGCCCATTTTGGAGAGAATGCTGAGAAAACTGGTTCTGGGTAGAGATTTGGTTAAAATATCAGCAAGTTGGTGATGCTTTTGTATATGGTTAAGCTTGATAGTTCCTTTCTCCACATGTTCACAAACAAAGTGTAGGTCAATATCTAGGTGCTTAGTGCACTCATGGTGGGAAGGATTAGAAGCAATTTGAATGATGGCTTGATTGTCACAATAGATCACTACATAAGGTGTGAAAATATGAAAGTCAGTCAAAAGGTTCTTTAACCAAACAATTTCAGTAGATACAGAAGCTAATGCACGGTACTCAGCTTCTGTAGAAGATTTACTAACAGTCTTTTGTCTCTTGGCTTTCCATGAGACTAAAGATTGCCTAAGAAAATGCAGAATCCAATGGTGGAGCGACGGGTGTCCATACATGAGCCCCAATCAGCATCAACATAAGCATGGATATTACAATCAGAAGCAGATTTAAACAAAATACCCTGGCCAACTGTATGCTTGAGATATCTTAATAAAATATTAGCAGCTGCCATATGTTCAGTAAAAGGTTTAGAAACAAACAGGCTTAATTTATGGACAGTATAAGAAATATCTGGACGAGAAATAGTCAGATATAACAACCTACCAATAAGATGTCTATAAGTAGCAGGATCAGCAATAGGAGTGCCAGAATTATTATGTAAATGTAAGTTGGGAAGCATATGAACAACAAAAGGTTTACAAGCAAGCATTCCACAATCTTCATGCAAAGATAGAACATAATGGCATTGACATATAAATATACCAATTTTTGATTTGGAAAGTTCAATGCCAAGAAAGAATTTTAAATCACCAAGATCTTTTAATTTGAATTTGTTTTTCAGTTGAATATTAATAGAATCAATACAATCCATGTTAGGGCCAACAAGAATAATATCATCAACATAAACAAGGACAGCAACAAAAGTATTATCATGGCCTTTTGTAAAAAGAGAATAGTCATGTTTAGATTGACAAAAACCAAAAGAAATAATAGTATCATGAAATTTATGAAACCAACTGTGTGAAGTGTTGTTTTAAACCGTAGATGGATTTATGAAGATGACAAACCAAAGGAGCATTAGATGTGGGGGTAAAATTATGAGTATAACCGGGAGGAATATGCATGAAAATCTCTTTATTAAGATTGCCATTTAGAAAAGCATTATTAATATCAAGCTGAGTTAAATGCCAATTATGAGAAGTAGCAAGGGATAAAAGAATGCACAAAGTAGTAATTTTTGCAACTGGAAAAAATCAGTACCATATTGTTGTGTAAACCCACGAGCAACGAACCTAGCTTTGTGTTTAGTTACAGTGCCATCAGAGTGAAGCTTGAGTTTAAACAGCCATTTTCAACTTATAGGTTTCTTACCATGAGGAAGGTGTGTGACAGATCAAGTGTTATTCACATCCATAGCAACAAGTTCATCTTCAATGGCTTTTTGCCAATGAGGAATACAAATTGCTTGCTTATAAGTTTGAGGCTCATAATTTTCAGAGATTTGACAAAGGTAGTGTGTGTAGGGAGTGGACAACTTGGAATAGTTAACAAAATTCTGATTAGGATAGGGGATTTTGGAATTAGGAGTGACATTGTAACAATGGTAGTCCGAAAGGTAGGTAGGAAGAATAATAGACCTAGCTAACCTACGAATAGGAACAACAAAATTTGAAGAAGACCAATGCAGTAAGGGCTTTTGGCCTCGGTTGTTTTTGATATTCTACGCCGGTTCCAGAACCGAGGCATATTAGGGTGAGGCCAAAAGGGATGGCTTTTGGCCTCAGGTGTGAACTGAAGCCATAGAGCTACTCTTCTACCTCGTTTCTACTGTGAACTGAAGCCATTGTGTCAACGGTGGCTCAGCCGCGCAATGGAGGCGTTCTTGTCCGCAACAACGATTGTCAATGGTGGTTTGTGAATTTGCAGGGTTCGCGACAATGTTTGCAGATTTGGTTTTTTGATTTGCAGGTTTCGCAATCGCAGATCTGGTAGAGGTGGTCGCTGGTTTCACAATCGACGCCATCTAAGACGATGTCGCCGAGAGGACGAGATGAAGTTAGCAACTTGTGTTGCGTCGTCGGCGGAGCTGAGGGAATACTTTGATGCGTCGTCGGCGGAGCTAAGGGTTGCAGTGGCCTGCGAGGTTCAGTTGCAGGGTCTGGCCGCTGCCGAACGTGGACAAGAATGCTATGTTGACGTTGCCGTTTTGATCCCAGTAGACGCCAATTCCTCCGGCGTGGAAGGGTTTGAAGAGAGAAATGAAAATGAACAACAAAGGGTTTTGAAAGTTGTTTGCGGGAAGAGAGAGAGAGGAAGGAGTTACAGATTGTTTGCGGGAAGAGAGAAAGGAAAGAGTTGCAGATTCGCGGCGGGGGAAGTAGAAGGGTTCGCGAAATTAAAACCCTAAATAAACCCTATGGCTTCGGTTCCTCTAACAACCGAAGCCATATACCCCTTTTTGGCACCGGGTCTTGTTGGACTGAGGCCAAACACCTAATGACTACTTCACTTTTTTAAAAATGCAGACCCTTTTTGGCTTTGGGTCTTGTTGGACCGAGGCCTATAGCACTCTTTGGCACCGATTTTGCACGAACCGAGGCCTATTGTTGTCCTTAGCTTTGGGTGTTAGCTGAACCGAGGCATAAAACTTGGCTGGAATTTCAAAATTGCCACCGCGCCATTATATGCTTCAATTTCTGGCTAACCGAGGCATATAAGGTGAGGTAAAAAGGAAATTCTGCACTAGTGAGAGGCTAGAGTAGGAAAGGGAGAGGGAGGGTTACTATCATTAGGAGATGCAGAGGTAGGAATAAGAAGGTTGTGATCCAGAGAAGAGGTATCATCATCAAGATTAGGTGGATTAAAAACAAGAGTAACATGATTAAAAATATCAAGAGTAGTAGAAACAATATTTTCTTGAAAAGGAAAAATATGCTCATGAAATTTAACACCTCTGGAGATAAAGGTTTTCCTAGTTTTGATATCCAACAGTTTGTAACCCTTGTAACCAATGGGATACCCTATAAAGATAGAAGCGGTGGCTCTAAGACTGAACTTATGTTTAGAGGACAAAAGGGTAAAAGCATGACAGAGGGAACTGAAAACTTTAAAGTCAAAATATAGAGGGATTTTATCAAAAGGAATTTCATATGGTGACTTATTTCCTAAAACAGGGCTAGGGGTTCTATTCATGAGAAACACAGTTGTACGAATGCAATCACCCCAAACATTTATAGGAACATTAGATTGAAAAAGCAAAGAGCGAGCAATGTTAAGAATATGCAAATGCTTACGTTCTACCACACTATTTTGCTCAGGTCTTTCAACATAAGAGAATTGATGAACACCCTTATTAGTAAAAAAATCATTAAGAGACAACTCTTTAGCATTATCGGAACAAAAAACTTTGATGTTAACATGAAAATGATTTTCAATATATTGAAATTTTTTTGGAATAAGCATAATGCAATCAAATTTGTTTTTAAGGAGATACACCCATGTAAAACAGCTTTTATCATAAACCAAAGTTAAGAAATAACAAAAGCCATCATAAGTAGGATAACAAAAAGGGCCTCAAACATCCGCATGAATGATATCAAAGCAATATGGACTAAAAGTATTTTTAGAAATGAAAGGTAAACATTGTTGTTTAGATAGAGGGCATATGCTACAATGATGGTTTCTATCAACCGTAATTAAAGAAGTCTTGGCAGTAAGTAAGTTGTAAACAGGAACAGACAAATGGCCTAAGTGCCTATGCCAAACATCATGTCACAAAATTACAAGAATTAAAATTGACAGAAGGTAAAGATTTTTTATAGAAATAAAAAACCAGAAGGTCGTGATGCGACTTAGCAGTGCCAATCGTCTTTTGCGATTTGAGATCCTGTAAAATGAAAAAATTAGGTTGCATAATAAATCGAAATTGATTCTGCTGAATTAAAGTAAGAAGAGATAATAGATTGAATCTAAATGAAGGAATGTAAAGGACATTATGAAGAAATATGTCCTGAGTAAGTTTAATACTACCAATGCCTTCGACTTTAACTTTGAAGGAATTAGGAAGTAAAACATATGAATTATTCATAGTCACATAAGAATCATACAAAGATTTGTAACAACAAATATGAGATGTGGCACCAGAATCGATCATCCATTGATATGAATTAATAGGGCGAGATTTCTTAGCATATTTTTGTTTATCAATTGGGGGTTTTTGAGAAGAATTAACAGAGAAAGCTAAACTTTTAGAATTATTTGATGATTGGGTATCAATAATTTCTCATTGAGATTCTTCTTGCAAAATTAAGGAGAAAACGTTACCGATATGTGGCAGAGGATAAGAGAGAAGGATTTGACCACATATTTGGGAGAAGGAATCATGCAAACCCATCATGAAGGTCATGACATATTCTGAGGCGGCGTGTTGTTGAAGTTGATGCAGCACATCGCAAGAACAATTGAAAGTGGGTTTGTATCTAGAAAGCTCTTCCCAAATAGATTTGAGTTTGGTATAATAGGTACTCACACTATCAGAACCTTATTGTAGGGACAAAAGTTGACGCCATAGTTGATAGATGTGCGAACCATTTTTGCGAAAGAACCTAGTTCAGAGATCCTCCCAGATCTCATGAGCAGTGGAGGCGAAGAAGATGCTTATCACAATCTCTTTCGAAACTGAGTTGTACAACCATGAGATAACAACGTTGTTCGCCCTTGACGAAGCAACGAAAGAAGGATTGTCGTCTGAAGGGGCGGTTAGGGTTCTATCGATGAGCAGTAGTTTGTTCTTGACGGAGAGAGCAACCCTCATCGTTGCGACTCCAAGTGACGTAATTTGTGTGATCTAAGGGCTGCGAAGTGAGAAGGATGCCGGGACCATCTGAATGATGTAAGAAAAGAGGACATGTGAGATCGTGATGAGGTTCTTTGACGGTGGTGGTGGAAGAATTGTTGGAGGTGGCAATAGAAGCCATGAAAACTTGCAAGTAAAGAAAAGAAAGGCAAAGAACAGAAGGAGAGAACCCAAGGGGAAAAAGAGATTTAATTCTCTATTGATACCATATCACAAAAATAAGAACTTTGTATATTGAGATTGATGCAACAAAGTGTTTACAAATAGAGTATATACAAGCTGCAGAGAAAAACTAACTAAAACAAACAAACAAAACCTAACTAGACTAACATAATATAACCAGAGTTAAACTAATACAGTAGGGTGTGATGATCTTACTCGTCACTCTTTATATAATCTTTGAATTTGCTGTATATATTCAGATTCGAACGTTGTATTGTTCCTAGATTTTGGTGAACATTGAAATAATAGGTAATCTCTTAAATGAAATGTTGTAATCTTTTGGAGGTAGAAATGTCAATAGATTCTTTAGTCCAATTGATTAAACTGAAACTTAGATAATTAATTGTTGAATGTGCATGAGTTTTGGATGATGATGTTGTTGACCTTATGATTCATCAGCGGGAAGGCAACTTTCTGGATGCATGTAGCTCATTATTTTTTTTTTCTATTCTTATTTCTGAATTGAAGAACAAGTTTGATAATTCACGAGGTGGATTTGACCAAATTTGATAAATATGTTAAGACATAGACTAATTTATATTTTTGGATTTAATAAATTGAATTGATATAATTTTGTGATATTCTTGGAATTAGTAAAATCATCTGATATATTGTTTGTGAAATTTCTAGAGCTAGTGAATTGATTTAATACTATTATTATCATTTAAAAAAAGTTAAATAAAATAAATAATTAAATTATTGGTTATTAAAATAGTTAATAACTTTTTTAAATTTTAAAAACTTTTTTAAATTTTAAAATTTAAAAAGGATTATTAAACCATTTTTAAACTAGGTGCTAAATAATTAAAAAATTATACATTTTTGTGATGGTGGTTATTTATACGAACCATAACCATGTTATGTTAATGGAATTTTTTGGTGTGAGAAAAGTTAAACATAGGTATGCACTTATTTGGTGTTCAGTCATAAGATAATGGTAACTTTACATTTTTTTGAAGTTGTTATGCAATTTGACTTAAAATAATAAATAAAGTAAGTTAACATGTTACTCATTATATAAAAAGACTAATGGTACACACCAACAAGATTTTTTGATGCGAAAAAAGTTGAGCATGGGTATGCACTTATTTTTTTTTCAATCATTAGATAATAGTAACAATACATTTTTTTAAGTTATTTTATAATATGAATTAAAATAATTAATAAAGTAAGCTAACATGTTACTCATTATCTAAACATACTTATGATACATACCATGAATGAGGGGTCATTTATAAGAACCATGATCATGTTAAAAAATAGAACATGGGTATGGACTTATTTAATGTTTAATCATCAGATTATAGATAAATGTTTGCCCTCATTTAAAGTAGGCGAGCACATAATATTGGTGTGGTGAACAATCACATACCAAACACTATTACTATGTCAACAAAATAATACTTAAATCAACATTTAATATATCAAGGGTCAGCAATTAATAATTCTAGAGTTATGATATTTGTCATGTGGAGTTGTGGACCAATTATCCCATACCAGATTTAATTATGTTGAATATAACTTCCATAAACCTTAGTGAAGTGTTTTAATTCCCTGAAACTAGTTTACATGTTGAATGGCTTACCACATACCAGAGATTGTTATTGTATGCAAAAAGAACTACTTAGGTCACCACTTAATATATCACTGGTCAGCAATTGATAGTTCTAGAGTTATGAGGTCTATAATGTGGAAGTTGTAGACCAATTATCCCGCACCAGATTTCATCATGTTCAATATAGCTTCCATATACCTTAGTGATGTGTTTTAATTCACCGAAACTAGTTTACATGTTGAGTGTCTCATCATAGATATAGATTGTTATTGTGTGAAAAATGTATTGTGCATGTCAACACTTAATATATCAATTGTCATCACTTAATAGTTCCAAAGTTATGATGTCTGTCATGTGGGAGTCATAGACCAATTAGCGAGGTATTTTAATTTATTAAAGTTGGTTTACATGTTGAGTGCCTTACCACATATTGCTACTACGTGCAAAAAGTACTATTCAAGTCAACATTTAATATATTAGTGGTCAATAGTTATTAGTTACAAAGTTATGATGTCTGTAATGTGGGAATTGTGGACCAGTTATTCCACCACAAATTGTTATTGTGTGTAAAAAAAATTTAAGTTAGTTTATTGACATATATTCTTTTGTTTTTTTAATATTTAATTTAATTTCAAAAAATTTAACATTGACTTAATTAAAAAAGGTTACAGATTAATTTAACTTATCTTTTGATGAAACAATTTATTGGAAAAAACATACACACTTTTGCTGATTAATTTTATTAAAAAATATATTAAAAAAAGTACATTTTTGCAAAAAAAATATACATTACTTACAAAATTAAAAATAAATAACATTAGATTAAATAATAATTTTATGTTATTTTTGTTTCTCCAACAATTTATCGGCACTAATGTTTACATTAGAGAATCACATTAAGTAGGCAATTATGAATACAATAGCAATCTTTTCATTCTATTATCAATATCTAATGCTACTAATCAATAGATCACGAACAAGGAAAAACATGTAATAGTTCTGATTTTAATCATGACCCCAAGTGGCACCATGCTATAGCAAAAAAAAATGTCATAGATTGATTCTCGAAGTTCTTTGGCAGCTACATTTTCATTCATTGTTCTTAATCTTCTCTAATCTTATACCATTTTAGATTCCTTTTGTCAACTACATTCTTTGTGCTCCAAAAAAGTATGTGCTTCCTCTTGAATGCACGTTGCTGCAATTGCTAGTTTCCTCTACAAGTAATTCCCTATTTCCTTGGAATCCATTCCTGTTAAGTTTGTTTATAGGAACAACTTGCATCAAAACATCAAAAGGTTACTATAATGGATTTCTTTTCTTTCTTGGCATAACATTCATATAGATATGAATTAAAGCTACCTAATTTGTTATATTTTTAACCTAAAAATATTATTTAAAACATTAGAATAACCGAGTAAAGGGATTATAAAGTCCTTGAAATTGTGAAAAATAATAGAGATGCAAAATTGCATCGATTGACAACAAAAAAGAGGAAGGTAAGGGATTAGTAGTACTATGGCCACCTGATGCTCATGAAATTTAGAGATAAGAAATAAGATGAGGGTTTAGGAGAATACATTTGAAATTGCTAAGGTTGCGGGGATTGTTGGCGAATGATTGGCATAGTCACATAATCACCCAACTTCCCAATTTCTACAATCCCTTTGGAAGTGCCCAAAGACCACGTCTTACCTTTCCCAACACCAACAAATATGAATACCAACTATAACAAATTCAAGTACTATGTTGGTGTTTTACTTGAAATACCCTATTTTTTCATAAAACACTTTCTTTTAGAAGTATTTCAAAAATAGAAACTGCTTATAAAAAGGAATATGATATTTAAAAATGAAACAGAGAGGGAGAAGCAGGACCTCGCACTAGTAGCAATAAGGAAAATGGTCCTCATCGACGCAACGATGAGAAGGTGCGAGATCTAACGTTGGCTCGATACGACGACAGTCAGACGATCAACGTTTCTGTGTGTATGGAGATAGAAGATGACGGTGAGTGAAAGGGATGTGCGATTTTCTCCGAGCAAGAGAGACAAAGCAAACCCAAAACCTATTTTCTTTCAAAAGAAACCCTAGCCCGTTCTTTTTCTCCCAAGCTCGGTTCCAATTGTGAATATAGAGATAGAAGATGACAGTGAGATGAATGAGCGATTTTCTATAAGCCAGAGAGACGAAACAAACTCAAAACCTAGCCCATTATTTTTCTCCCAATCTAAGTTCCAACGTGTATTCAATGCTACGTTAGTAATTATGAAAAAAATCAAAATTCTTCCCAAAATTTCACCTCTCAGTGACACGTAAGGGAGTAAAAAACAAGTAACTTTTAAGGAGCCAGATTATCATTTCCAATAACTGAAATATTTTATAAAAGTTAGGGAGATGTTGTCTAGAAAATTTGTGATATAGTGACTGTTAGTCTAAGAACCATCATTAACATTCTCCAAGAGGACAATTATCTACAAAATCGTCATCATTTTCTTAATCGATAAATATGGTTTTGGTCCCTAAAATATTACGAAAAATTGGAAATGGTCCACGTTATAATTTTGTCCTCATACAAAATATCCCACTTTATTTTAGAAAATAAAAATAAAAATAAAATAAAATTAATTATAATAAATAATCCAATACAATAATATATATTAAATTCTAAATTACAATAATTAAAAATATAAAACAAAAATAATACGTGCGAGATGGCTTTCTAAGATACACCAAGGGCTATCGCCAAATCTTGTTGACCATCATCAAAAGCAACTCATACTATAGAAGGCTAAGGCCATAGAACCACAAAAGCAACCACATCTTGTAGGAAGCTAAAGTTAGCATCGTAGAAATCACCAACACAACAGAGACTAGTATCCTCCATCAGAAAGTCAGAAAGTCATTGTATTGCAGACGCCTAGAACATCACATAGAACTAATCATTAAAGCAACAAAATCTCCTAAAATCATATTAAATTTCTATAACCAAAAATCCTCTATAAAATGAGAGTAAGTTGATAGATTAAGGATTGGAAAATTTGTTAAGAAAACTCTGAGAAAACGTTTCAAAATAGAGGGCAAAGTTTAAGCAAATTTTCAAAAATTCGGAACATGATGTATAGGGCTAAGATCAACATCATCAACCATAGAGCCTAACAACACCACAAACCATCCTCTGTATTTGAAATCAGTAATAAAATATTCTGGCTTATATAATTTTTGTTTCTCTCATTTTGTACGCGAATAATAATAGAAGAGCCACATAACCCTTTGAGCATAAACATGAAAAATACCTTGATCTTTACCCAGACACTCACATATTTATCACATGTTTTAAGATAAATTCCCACAACCATGATCTAGAAAAATCTTCAGACTCCCATCACAGTTGAAGACGACCCCCTTCGAAGCACACCATATATGTCTCGAAATCGTGGTAGGGCCATTTCAGAATGGCGTATGAACTACCTCAGCAGAATCTGAGTCATTCCCTCTCAAAATCGCACTTGAACCCCTTCCGGGAGGGCAAACCTGTAGTCACGTCTGAGACTGACTTTCTTTCTTCCCCGGAGTCATGTTTGAGCGATCCCATACAGCTTAACACCATCCTTTGCAGCTAGCTTTTTTCCTCTTTCATAGGTTCCCTTGGACTTTTAGGAAATATGTTTCTATTTCTTCAATTAGTATATTCATTCTCGTCCTAGGACCAATTTAGATGAACTTCTAATTTTGTTATCTTTATTTTAACATTTTAAACCATTTTAGATACACTTCTAATTTGGTCGTCTTAAAATTATTTGAAATAATTTTATTTGTACTTTTGATAGTTTTATTTTTTTACTTTAACATTTTAAATCACTTTAGATGTACTTCTAATTTGGTTATCTTTATTTTAACATTTTAACCACTTTAGATACACTAATTATTTGAAATTATTTTATTGGTACTTTTGATAGTTTTATTTTTAGTTTAACATTTTTAAAACATTTTAGATGAATTTCTAATTTGGTTGTCCTCATTTTAATATTCTAGATCACTTTAGATCCACTTCTAATTTGGTAATCTTAAAATTATTTACTTATACTTTTAAGAGATATTTCATTTATTACTAATATTTTAACAAATTTAAATGTACTTCTAATTTGGTTATCTTTATTTTAACATTTTAACCACTTTAGATACACTAATTATTTGAAATTATTTTATTGGTACTTTTGATAGTTTTAGTTTTAGTTTAACATTTTTAAAACATTTTAGATGCATTTCTAATTTGGTTGTCCTTATTTTAATATTCTAGATCACTTTAGATGCACTTCTAATTTGGTAATCTTACAATTATTTACTTATACTTTTAAGAGATATTTCATTTATTACTAATATTTTAACAACTTTAGATGTATTTCTAATTTGGTTATTTTACTTTTACATTTTTACAACCACCCTGGATGCACTCCTAATTTGGTTATTTTAAAATTATTTGGAACCTTTCTTATTTTATGTTACAAAATATTATATATTAAAATAAAAAAATTAATATTATTTCTATCAACAAGTGTTTTTTAACAAGAGTTGTGCAACTCTAATTCTTCATTGCACCCGACAATACGTAGGAGCGAGACACCATCCTTGTCGACCTAAATAAATATAAAGTTAATGATATTATGTTATATTAGTAGTAGTTTTTTTTTTTGTTAAATATGTTTTTGGTCCTTTAACTTTTATTGAAAAATTGATTTAGTCCCCCTTGAAAATCTTGAACCAATTTAGTCCCTCATCTTTAGATATGCGTGGATTTAGTCCTTTAAACCAAATTTTTGTAAGTTTAGTTGATGTTTCAAACGCGTTTCTCAACTAACATTGAAGAGAAAATATGTCAAACAATGTAAATAACCTAAAATACTATAATGAAATGTGTTTGAAACGCCAAATAAACTTATTAAAATTTGGTTAAAAGGACTAAATTCATGCATTTACAGAGTTGAGGGACTAAATTGATTCGAGTTTTCCAAAAGGGACTAATTCCAATTTTTACTCAAAATTGAAGGACCAAAAATATATTTAACCATTTTCTTAAGTAAGATTTTGTTTGAGGTGAACTAAATTTTCTTAAGTTTACTAATTTCTCTATTTAATTAGAGGCAACCATGTTAGGATAAACATAGTGGGGTGCTAGTACCTTTCATACACATAATCGACTTATAGATCCACAATTTGGTTTTGCGAACCATCTCTTTATTAAAAAGTTTTTTTCTAGTACTTCCATTGAATAAATATTGGTGATGACTCCATTAAAAGATGGATTGTGATCCCGTCGTGGTCCTAGTTGCGACAGTCCTTGCTTGAAAATTTGGCATTGTTTGGTCTCTATGCTTTCAAAAGCATTGGTTTTAGTCCTTTGTTTCTAACAATGTTAAAGTTTATCCTACATGGCAAACAACGTTCCAATTTAGCTTTAAGAACGTTGACACATGTGGTGACACATGTGTTGCCATGTGTTATTTCAATTTTTTAATGAAAATCATTTCTTTAAAAAAAAAGACTACATCATCTATTATTTTATTAAAACTAATGTTTTTTTTTTTAAATTGAATAAGAGTGTATGAAATTGAATTAGTTGGGAGTTTAGGTTTTAATTGATGAACAACATATTTGGAATCCGTTCACGAAGCATTTTGAGAAATTGGTGGTGAAATCCTAGAGTTCTATTCAAAAGGGGTTTGTTTGTTCAATTAACAGATTAAGGTTCAGGGTGTAGATCATGAACAAAAGGTGGAAGACATTTTTTTGGATTAGTGTATGTTGTTGTACCTTTCGAACTATGAGGAGGAGTTGTGGATCCAAGTTTGCGACATCATCATACTCATACTAACAATTGGGATATTTATAATTGGGACTAAAACTTTGTGGGGGGAAATTATTGCTTCTGAAAGCAACTATTGTGAAGAACAATCGAAGATGTTTTTGAAGATGTAGAAACTAGGAAGTAAGTAATGAAGGTATTTGTAGTGTTTAGATTTGTGGTACTTCCAATGGGCTTATGAGGTAGAACCTCACATGGAAGGACAATTAGATAAATAAATAAGAATAAAGTGTTTGTGGTAATGAAATAATGATAAGTTGAAGAGGAAGTTACTGGAAGAGAGAAAAATGGATCAAATCAAGATATGGTTTTTTGTAGTATTATGAGTGTTTACTGATATATTTTGTGTTTTATTTCTCCTAAAGTCCAATTGGAATAGGTAGTTATTGAATAGGTAGTATGTAAAGAATGTTATGTATTTCACTATGTCTATAATGATAAAGGTGTTTTATATTTTGTAATTAGTTTCTGTATTTGTAAGTTTGACTTGTTATCAGTGTAACGTCCTAACCGGAAATTACTTATTTAAAATTAAAATTAATAAAAATATTAACAAACAACATTTTTTAATAATATACTATCCCAAAACGAGGAAATATTTAAAACTTTAGTTTATACACATCAAAAGTTAAAATTCGTAAATACATTCATGCTTACAAATACAAAATAGTTCATAATAACTGATTACAAATATAGTCTTATAAAATCCATAAAGATAATCCCAAGTACAACTCCCATGCTAGCCCACTCCAACTTTAAGTATTCGCGTGCTCACCTACATCAATATCTGCTCCCACGTAACGAGTTACATGATCATCGTCAAACACACATAGATAGGGTGAGCTCAAAAATAAAATATACATCACAAGATACATAATAATAACAAAATTAAAACCCCTAACACTTTTGATACTCTCCCATTTCAGACCCAACATTATCATCTTCCTTTGGACGCCTCTTGATTCAACACCCTTTGATGATTACATTGATCGATCCTTGCTGCCATGAGTGTCTACTCGCCCCTACGACTACAGTCCACCACCTATAGTCCACACGTGGGAATAAATTTGTCACGACCACTATCTACAACACCAAGTGAAGTTCCCCAATACGAATTGCAGTCCATATTTGTCCCAAGACTACCAAACTCGTCGACTAACACCGAAAATGGCACTCTTTAGGAACCCATCCGTACGAGCCACGATCTCGCACACTGCATTAGACTTCCAAAACCACTAGGCTACAACCTCGAGTGGCCATGTGTTACCCAATACAAGATGCACTCGTAACTGGGCCCCAACAATGCATCGCATCAAGACCTTCATCCAAAGTTGTATAGAATCCTCAACGCGATCCAACTCTACACCCAAAATCGCCTGGCGCATCACTCACATTGCTAGGTGGTTCCTTGCGATTCCCTCAAGCCGCTAGGCGCCACGCACCTTCTAGTGCCTTTGCTAGAAAACTCCGCCTGGTGAAACCTTCCCTACCACCAGGCGCCATGCGAGTACTGTGGCCACTGCCACTATTTTGGGTCTCTATCGCTTGACAACTCATCCAACGTTGTTAGGCGTCATACCAGTAGCGTAATGCTATTGGTTTTTGGTACTTTTGAACAGGTTCTAATGAACCCCAATGTAACATCCCTAGGGAATATTACTTAAAATAAATAAAAAAATGAAATAATTATAATAATAGTTATCTCGATAAAAATCCCAATGCGGGAAAATTTAAATTCATTAAACTAGCACGCCAAAATTCATAACTAAATCCATATAATGTTATAAGTTCCCAAGTCTTGTATTTAAAACATAAAATACACAGGAGTAAAATCCTAGCTCTAATCCCACTGCTGGCCCTCACTCCGTCGCCTAGACATCCTCAGCATCACCTGTGCCAACATCTGCTCCCGTGTAACGAATCACACGATCATCGCCATACACAAACACACAAACAAGAAAGAGTGAGCTGTGAAAATAGAATAACAGATATATAAAATACAAGATAACCTCATATACCCAACTTATCAATTCTACTTATTTCTTGGCCAAGACCTTAACCCCAAGGCTTTGTAGCCTTCAAAACACACAACTGGTTAGCCTTGGACTCGGGAACATGATGCTCACACGAACCTGCCCGCTCGTGGTCCTGTCTCTATGAACCTCCCCGCTCATAGTCCTGCTCTACGGACCTACCCGCCTGTAGTCCAACACATGTGATCCACCAGCCCCGTACCTCCCCGCACGTGGCATCTCTCAACGTGACCACGGAACATACGAACCTACCTCGCTCGTATCCCCACGTGAGAGTAACTGGATATGAACCTCCCTGCTCATATCATCACATGTCATTCGCCATCCATGAACCTACCTGCTCATGGCACAGCATCTCCCGATCCAAGCAAAGTATCATTGTTAATTGAACAACACACCAAGAAAGTAAAGAAGAACAGTATTTTCGCCTGGCGTTGCCCACGCGCCGCCAGGCGAAATTGCTTCAGACCACCTGGCGGTATTCACCCACCGCTAGGCGCCAGCGTCGTTCCAGTGCCCCCTGTTTCCTCATAACCGCCTGGCGGAGCTCGACGTGCCGCCAGGCGCACCTCAGTACTAAGCGCTCTCCTATTACATCCATCGCCTGGCGGGTATCAGTGTACCGCTAGGCTCCATACCAGAACAACACCTTCCTGCTTTGTGGTACCTTAGGTAGTCTAATTTACAGGATAACTCATTTTCATGACCAAATAGGGACTTTCATATCAACTGCTCTTTGTGGTTAATCCATCCATTAGTACACATAATCAAGTACCTATACTAAAAAAAATGATTAATCCATCTAATCACTTTTGTTCAAGTAACAAGAATAATATCATACCATAACGATTCCATTCCTCCTATGAACTTGCTAGCATCCAATTTCTTAACACACTGAACTGACCAAGCTTTCACTTCCTATTGGACATCAATACCTTATAATTTCGCCCTTCCCTTCGACTCACTATAGGTATATATGTAAAATCTACCACTTTTCCACCTAAATATCCTCCACTCAAGCTACTCCGCTTCCCCAACCCCTTACTCATAAATTCTCTAGTTTTCACTGTACCAACTACTCCATCACCACGTATTCCTTCCTCCTCTCGCACTATCCATAGCACAGCATCCCACCTGGACTGCTACACGCCATCGCCTGGCGGCCAGCATGGAGCCGCCAGGCGGCATATCAGATACAGACCTCATCTCGCATTTTCCCTACATACTCCGAGATCTCAACTCCCTACTCTTCTCCCACGACGACCACCACATATTCATTCACAACATTTTTACCACTCGTTCTGACCAATATCATTTTATTCGCATTCCATGTTTCCAATTACATCCTAATTAGCCCATACCACCCAAGATTTACATTCATTCCTAGGTTTCCACCCAAACTACCCATACACGAAAATCCAATAAATTCACAAGCATTCCAACATATCAATTCGGAACGATAAAATATTATAGATATATATGTATACAATCACTGAACCTCAGCAATTGGTTACATTCACCCAAAACAACATCAAAATCATCAACCAGAACTCGAACAGCGTCGCGCCGCCTGGCAGGAACTCATCGCCGCCAGGCGATTCAACCCAACATAAGAACAGTTGCTCATCTCTGATGAGCTGCCTGGCGATAGGGCTTGAACCACCAGGCGATTTCTGGGAAAAACCCAGAAACCCAATCAAACAGTGCAGAAAAACGGGTGAAAGGCATGTAGTTTCAATCACCAAAGCACAATACAATGTATATGTATCTAAAGCATCGAAAACAACTCCCCTTACCTAGATTCCTTGCCAAATTCGAATATGTATGCCTATCCCCTCACAAAACCTTCTTAGCCTTTGTTTCCAGTCCAATCCTTGGTGATTTCAGCCCCACCACTTCTCTCAATCAACCCCCAAAACTCTGAAAAACCCTTGCTTATGGTGAGTACGAATTTACAGTGCACTCTTTCTCTTCTTATGACCTTCTCTCTCACAATCACTCTCACTTATTACCCTTTTAGTGCCTTACACGAATTTTTAATTAAGAATTACACCAATGCTAGTCCAATGTTCAATTAACCCTCTGTTTTCCAGCCCTTAGGTTACCTCTCCTTTGGCTGCTAAGTTTCTAGCCCTTTCACATTCATGCAAAAGGAAAATTTGGCAAAAAGAAATTATTTAGTTCTCACCCAAGGTTTGAACCCACACTCATGCACATACCCAACCAAGGCCAAACCATTCAACCAATCCATATTTCATGATAACTCCTACAAGTCTAGGAATTTATCATCACACCACGCATTCAATATATAATTACATAAAAATGCATAATTTAAATAACATCCAAGTGACATACATAGGACTCGAATCCAAGTCCTCACACATAATAAAAGTACTCTCAACCACTTGAGCTAGTACTTTTCCACATCATAGTCCCTCACATTTATTACTTTAAATGTTCTCGCTACCCGTCCTAATTAAATAATTAAATTAAATAACTATTCAATTTTCCCGGGTCTTACACCACATCCCACAGCACACAATTCATAACACACTTACACTTATCTAGTCATAACCCTATGACTGAATCACAATACAACATATTCACGGTTTCACGATTGAGGTCACACTCTTAATTAACTATGATACAATCCGTTATGCACTCATCATTTTACCAAATAAAACATACCCCAATTACTTAAATAAACAACACACATTACACATAATTACAATCTCCAAACATGCACAATCCATATCATAGTCAAGACAGAAACCTTATTTTGTTATGTGCATTTATCTCAATTATCACCTAATCAAACATAATTCATTTTATAACACATGCATGAGTTTCTTTCCACCCCCTTTGCCCAACTAATCCAATAAATCCCAAGAACGTGAAACACAGACAAAAATCTAGATATCCTTTTGTCTTGATGTGTCGCTTAGCAGCAGTTCATTCGTCGCCAAGCGGTGCATACAATTCTGGGTTCTGCACAGATTTTTCCTGCGCCATTATTGTAAGACCCGTGGAATTTAATTAATTAATTAAATAATTAATTAATAAATGCGGGTAGAGAGAGCAATTACTAGCTCAAGTGGTTGAGAGTGCTTTACTTATGTGAGAGGACTTGGCTTTGAGTCTTATGTTTGACATTTATGTGTTAATTACATGATTTTTATATTTTTACATGTATGTTCATGTTGTGGAATAATAATGGTACTTGGATTATACTAGTTAGTAAGAAACATGAATTAGCATGATGGTTTGGCATTGTCTTGTCATTGGCATGGTTGTGGGTTCAAGCCTTAGAGAACGCAAATTAAACTTTATTTTTGTCATTTTGGGTTTTAGGTTTGAATTTGAAAGGTTAATAGAAACCCTAGATGCATGAGCAGCCAAGGGGGGGCTGAGAAACGGATCATAAAGGGTCAATGAATGACAATAAACATCACCATTAAGCCTTGGATTCGTTTTTGTGTTATTACCTAGCTTTAAGACACCTTTAAAAGGCCAATGTGAGGTAAGGAGAAGGGTTTTTTGGCAAGTTGTATGTGTACTTAGAAAGTAGAGCACGAAAATTGGAGAGTGGTGAGGTTTGAGTGTAGAATTGTGGCTGATTGGAGGAAGAACTAAGAGGACTTTGGGTGAGCAAAGAGGAACTTTAGTGGAATTCTCAAACTTTTAACAAGGAAACCAGGTTAGGGGAGTTTTACTCGCTAATTTATATGTGTATAAATATATGTATGATTGAATGTTTATTTAGATGCCTCTGTTGGATTAAAAAATTGTACAATTTCACGTTTATGAAAATTTTCCACAAACCGCCTGGCAGGCCTTCAAAGCCGCTAGGCGGCTCATACCACTTTCTGCAATTCTAGGTTCTTGGAGAAGGAACCGCTTGGCGGCATATACCCAGCCGCCAGGCGACACATAGCGATGCACCAGATTTCTGGGTTGGGATGAAGCACCTGGTGGTAGTGAGTGACCCGCCAAGTGGCGCAAGCAAGTTTTGGCTCGAATTAATGTTTTTGTGATCTGGGCAGTTTCTGACAGGTGGAAAAGCTAACTGTAATGATTAACGAATGATTTTTATATCGTCAATGTACAATTTTAGGCATTAGTAGGCATAAGTGAATGAAATAGTGGCTAAGTGCCCTAGGGTCGAGAATTGGGGTACAGTTGTGTAATTGTTTGAGATTCTTGCTGGATATAATTAGTATTGAATTGGAGGACTGCATTGTTGGATTTCTTGTGCCAAGAAGAGAGGGAATGGAAGAGAGAAGCGAAAAAGGAGTACACGGGAATGTTGGCAGGCGTATCAGAAACTGGTTTATTTTCCAGGTCTGATACACTGCCTGGCAGAAGACAGGTTACCGCCAGGCGACAGCGTTGCACTAGTGGCGTTCTGGGGTTTTGGTTAGGTTGGTTCAGACTAATTGCTGTGATGGTTCGTAGATAGTTCGTGGACATGAAGAGGTGTGAAGTAATTAGTGGAAAGAGATGAATTGGGTACCTAGAAGAGAGGAGAGTAAAGTGTGGTTAAGGATATAATATTTGAACTATAGGGTAGATAGGAAAATAAATCTGTCCTATAAGGGTTTATGGCTGAAATACAAATACAGAAGTGGTTGGTACAATTTAATCAGGTTAAGTAACAGGATAGGGTCACATGGTTGTGAGGGCTTAATGGAGGGAATACTCATAATATAGTCAAGAGATGATATATAATGAATATAAGTTGTATTTGGTTGTTGGGAATTGTTACCTAATCTTAAGTAAAGCAACTCACTAGTATGATAGGATAAGAGGGCTTATACCGGTAGAAGCAAATTTTGGTGATATAATATCCATTGAAAAAGTGTACTTTGGGTGTGCAAATGCATGAATTGAGTCTTAACACCTGAGTGGAGTTGAGAGAAATCAGAGAAAACCATACTTGACTAGGTTCTGGTATGGTGCCTGGCGGCGAGGTTCAACCCGCTAGGCGATAGCAATGAAACAGGGAGTCTGCATGGCGTGAGGCGCCTGACGATGAGATGTATTCCGCCAGGCGATAGCGGCAACATCTGTAGGGTTATGGAGCGTGGGCGCCTGTTGTGTTTGCGTGTTTTTAGGCGCTTGGTGTCTGACGGTACGTGTCCCCCGCCAGGCGGTCTGGAAGCTGTAGCGTCTAGCTGTACGTGTCCCCTGTTAGGCGATTTGGCTGATGTGAGTCCTAGTTATTGGACTTTGAAGGGTGATCTACAAGGCCTTTAGTGATGCTTCAAAGGTAAGATTGCTGGGTTCCTTAAGTTGAGCTCGGAACGTATCCCTTGAGTTGAGCTCGGGATAGGGGTTAAGCACGTACATTCCTCGAGTTGAGCTCAAAATGGCATCCCTCGAGTTGAGCTCGAGATGGCGGATGAGCACGAGGAACCCTTGAGTTGAGCTCGGGTTGGCGAGTGTTGCCGGTGTGAGTGTGCTGGTTGTGGCCAGTACGGATGGGTTCAGATAGATTGCCCTCCTCAGTAAATCGCTGACGAGTTTGGTAGTCTTGGGACATTACAGACTATGTTCGTATTTGGGAACTCCGCCTGGCGTTACGGTGTATGATCCATGGCATTGGTCTCCGCACGTGCTTTGTTGGTTGTAGCCGATAGCTTTGACAGCAAATTACCTTGGGGTAATCACTATAAGAGGTAGAACACAAATGATCTGGTTGTGGCCAGATGATAGAGAATAGAGAAAGATATTGTATTTTGGTTAATTGCAGAAAATATAGTTATATAGTTGGTTATATGTTTGTTTCTATGATATATGTTGATTTCATAAGCTCACTTTATCTGCTTGTGTTTGGCGATGATCGTGTACGCGGTACACGTGAGCAGAGGATGTTGATGCAGGTGGTGCTGGTGATGCTTAAACACGGAGTGAGGGATAGCATGGGAATATATTACTATGTTTTATTGATTTTAGTTTTGGAAATGATATGTAAACTTTTGAGAGATATTTGAATATTGTTTCACTTTATGAACTATGAAACAATGTTTATTTATACGGTAATAAAAGTTTTAAATTCCCCGCGCTTTTGGGGAATGAGGTTTATTCATAAATGCGACATCTTTATGATATTATTAGTTTTATTTATTTAAATCAGTAATATCCTAACGAGATGTTACAAGTACGAACCCTAATTTCCCAATCATCAATTTTGTCATGCATTTTAGCATCCCTTTAGTGTTCAATTAAACTTATATAATTCGTGCTCACTCAAATTAATATCACTCTCATGAAACAAAACCCTGATCATAGGCAAAAAATCATATCTCATCATCTCCAATACAAACATGAACCCTAATCCCAAATTCATGCAAAAATACATATCATGATCAGCCAGAATTTCACGTACAGGCATTCAATCCTACCAATATTCACACCAGTACACATAAGACCTTAATTCAGACTTCACAACACAGTTAGAAAACATAAGAAATCATCTAACTAAACCACCAATTCGCGTCGCCTGGCGAAACCACACTGCTGCCAAGCGGTTCACTTGAGAAACCTAGAAAATGGTTCTGAAAGCATACATCGCCTGGCGGATCTTCAACACCGCCAGGCAATTTCTAGAAAATTCTAGAAACATGAAAACTCAAGATAAAAATGGCAGTATAATACAATCCAATCATCAATTACTATGCACAATCGTATAATTAAAGTTAAAAGACGGAGTGGAACTCCCCTAACCTGGATTCCTTGCACCAAAAACGTTCTAGCTTTCTCCTTGACCTAAGTTGTCCTCCCTTTGGTCTCCCACGCTCTCGTCCTTCAAATCACTCTCAATTTTCCTTACTTTTCCAGCCCTAAACGAATTTAATTTAATTAAAACGAAATTAAATTCAAATCAATTCCTTAATTGGTCCTTAATAGCTAATCAATTCAAATTAACCTTTCTCCAGCTCTTCATCTTTTCATTTCGTTCCTAAGGCATAAAAAATGTTATGATTTTACTCTAGCCAAGGTTTTAACTCATAACCTCTTAACTACCAAGTACATGCACAACTATCAAGCCAATTCATGTTTCTTGGTTGTTCATACTTATATATAATTTCATCTTAATACTCCAGTCTCCAACATACACACATGTAAAACAATAAAATAATTAAATTAAAAACTAATTGGCATACTCAAGACTTGAACCCAATTCCTCTCAGACACAATCAAGTCCTCTTAACCATTTGAGCTAGTACTTTTCCACATCATAAATCCAAGTATAAATGTCATAAAGGCACTCACTACCCACATTTATTACATAATTATTTATTTAATTTTTTAAATTCCCCAGGTCTTACAAGTTTGAGTTGTTCTTAGTCTTTATGTTATGATGAATAAATGATACATATCTTTATAAATTTGAGGTGTGTATTAGTCCTTATGATCTAATTCTGATTAAGCATACAATTGACATAATAACAAACGCATATTGAGAGTCACATCATAAAGAAAATATTATACTATATATAATTGAGTCATAATGATAGTGGTGGTCCAAACAAGTTAGTCATATTTGTCCCATAAAGTTTAAACAAAAATTTATACAAAGTTCAGAACAACAAAGTAAAAATTATAATCCAAATTAATGGTGTGTCGTCCTTCACTACAACAAGATAATTCAACTACCAATAAAGGTCACATGGGTTGTCTAGAGGGTTTGTTCGAACTGGCTTGAGAGCCTAAAATTGTTGTGGCCATTATTGTTGTCTTAGATCTCCTTCCTCCCCTACTACTTGATGTGTGTGAGGTAGTGGTTGGGTAGATCTTAAGTTTGTCTTCTTTGTCATTCCATATGCACATGTACTTCAACTTGCTACAATCTTTTTTTTTTTTTTTTGCTTTTTCACTGTCATTCATATGCATTCATTAGGATCAATGTACATGGTAGACATTCTTTACCTTGTTGGTTTTTCTATTTTTGTAACCTCTAATGTTGTGACCATATTGTTGACATTTACTACACTTCATCTTAAGTGATTTTTTCCATACTTTGGAGTGACTTACATTTTCATCAACTTCTCTTCTTCTTAATTTTCTAGGCTTCCCTAGAAGAATCTTATATGTTGGAGGAAGGAGTCGGGGTGCATGTGTTTTAGGCTATGACTGATATCCATTAATGGGTAAAATTTGTGACCCATAACAAGCTTCAAAGGCATCTCTCTTATAAAATGGATGCACATAATCGTACGTTGTTCTAATTTATAATTAATTAAAATAATGACATGTTTACAAGGTATCCCAACTAAATCCCAAAAATAACATGAACAATTGTGGTTTGTAAGATCAACAACAAATTTGTCCATTATAAATCCTTGGGTCACTTCAAACATACCATCTCCAGTTCAAACAACAATCCAATTCCCACTTTTTTTGTACTTCCCTTCAAGCCTTTTGTTTGGCTTAGGCATTAGAATTAAAGAATATGCACTTAACTTTTATCTCCATCAAATAACACCTTATTCACTCCATCATAGTAATTACTGGTTTATCCCTAACTAACAATATAGTTTTATTCAATGATTCAGGCAGGTTATGCATAAGCACATCACACCTAGGATATACACTAAAGGCATGCTTACACCAAGATTGGTCTTCTTCAATTCCTCCATCTTTGCTTCCCAAGCTTAGTAGTAGGTGGCTTTTGTAGCCGCCATCATGAGGTTTCGAATGTGTATCCCTCTTCCAAATCTCTTCGTATAGTTGTTGTGTAGTTGTCTTAGAGAAAACTAATGCTCAACTCCATGTAGGATTTCATCAAAGACTTGCATCAATCATTACAAAGAATAAACAAAACATTTATTTTGACATACAAGTATTACTCATCAAATAACTCATTCAAGTCAATTTAAATGTACCTTTTACTTGTCAGAAATAAGAACTATGCGATTGCTCTAGACATCCCCAATGTCATCCAACAACAGACTAAGAAACCATTTCCAATTCTCTTTACATTCATTTTCCACCAAAACAAATGTGAGAGGAAAATATTGGTCATTTGGGTCCCTTGCAATTATCACTAACAATTGGCCTCCATAAGTGGTTTTTAGGTGGCATCCATTAACACTTGCAATACACATTCTTTTCAGCTCTGCCACATAGTCATAAAGTAGTGTATATTGTTACTCCCCATCCCCCCTAGAATCTCTAAGGCCATTTGTTTTTATTTTAATGCCCTCCACTATATGACTTCTTTATATCACAAATTATCTTAGTTGTAGTCATCTTCCCAACATTTCTAAATTTCTCCACTACTACTTTTCAGACCCAATCCTTGTTTACATTTTGATTCCCAAAAATTCTACCAAAGTTTTGTGCATCAACCAAGGTCTTCACTCGAAATGTATCACTTCCTCCAACTTTCCTACATAAAATAAAAAAAACCTACACTTCCTTTTATAAAAAACTCAAACTCTAATGGCATCATTCTTAACAAACATGATCTCTATCCAATTTAGTTCCTTAAGAGTTTGTTTAAACTCCTTCAAGGAACACAACTCCATCCCCTATCTGAATTTGAAGTTTCTACATATATCTTCAACTTTAAACATTGGATACTTGTGCACACCCTTGCCTTCACAATCCACATCACTATCTAATTCATCAATATTGTTGGTGGCATTTATTTCATGATTGTCACCAATTTGGTGTGTGTCAAAAGAACCAACACTTTCATTGGTTTTAGCCTTCCTTTTTCTCCCTTTTTAAGACAAATTTTTCAACCTTTCAAGTACATCTCTTATGTCCCTGCATGATGTATCATCCTTTCCAAACCATCATCATCTCTATGTTGTTCCTCTTCACTCTCATCCAACTCTTCATCGTCATGACTAACAACACCTTCCTCCTTAGATTCAACACCACTTTCATCATCATAGCAATCCTCATCAACAAAGACATCATCATTCCCACCTTCTCCTTGTCCCCTTTCAACCTCCACATCGACATCCACATCATCCATACCAACAACCACCTTCTTAGCATCCTTAGCTTCAACCTGTACATCCTCATCATTCACACCAACAACCCCTTCCTCAGCTCCCCTAGTTTCAACCTCCACAACCGCATCATTCACATTAGAAGCATCTAAAACCTCATCATTCACATCAACAACCCCGTCCTCAACATCACTAGCTTCAACCTATACACCCTCGTCTTTAACATCAACAACCTCTTCTTGAGCACCATCCTCAGCACCACTCTTTGATCCTTCAACAAAATCATTTATCGAAGTTGTACTAACCAAATGGTTAACATAAATCTCTACCTCTTCTTTCTTGTTTTCTACATATTCAAACAATTGTAAAGCATCCCTATCTATAGTTGGATGCCTCAAATCTCTATCACAAATTCACTTGTCCATCACATTTAAACTTGTCTTTCACGATCGACAATGACTTGAAGTATTACCACCTATCAAGATCCACTCCTCGCACATGTTGTACCCCTCATACATACAAGTAAATACCGCATTGAACGAAAACAAACAACACATACATCATCACACAAAACAAAAACCTAAATGCAATGAAAACAACCAAAACTCCACTTATTTTATATCAACCATCATTTTCAACAAACAATCCAACTTTGTTCCTTATCCAAAAAACCCTTCCTCTACTTGGGATGCAAACAACACCTCTGCCTCTATTCGTGACCCACCTTTTGTTTGTGAAACAACTTAGTTTGTCAAGTGAAACCCCTCAACTCATTTAATTTCACTGAATTTCAATGAGTTTAATTAAGCACATCATTGTAATGAAACATTTAAGTAGTGCACTCTTTTAAAACAAATTGAATTTCATTAAAACAAAAAGTGAAACATCACATGACAAATTGAAATGTCATTTGTCAGGTGGGATAAACTTTAACGTTGTTGGAAATGAGACACTAAAACCAATGCTTTTGAAAGCATAGGGTCCTAACAGTGCCAAAGTTTCGAGTAAAGATCATTTCCAATTTTTTGTAATACTTCAAGGACCAAAAAAATATCTATCCTTTCCTTCAATTATAAATGAAAGTTTGCATTTTCTTCCCTTGCATGCAATCATTTTCTCTATATTCCTCCATTTCTTCTGTCATGTTCTCCGTCAAGGTCTTTCATACATCTGCTTTCATTGTCCCTAACTAATAGGGTGTCCCTTCTACTCCACATTCCCCACCCTCCTTCCCTTATTGGATGTCGCGTGCTCTTCTTTCCCCTTCAAAGACCACCGCTATCCCCTACCCTCCCTACTCACCTATCTTAGGTTGCCTTTCCTTTATTTTTGGGTTAGGTTTTCTTTTAAAATTGTTATTCTTTTATTATATTTGATTATTTATTAATAGTAAATTAAATAATTTAAAGTTAAATTGTATTTCGGATCTTAATGTAAAATATATTTTGTAGAATTGAAAGAATTTAATTATTGAACATGTTGGTATTGAGTCTGGGGGTTTCCAACTCCTAGCAAATATTATTAAACTTTTGGAAGTTCATGATTAAGTGTTATGATACCTAATTTCTTTTAGACTTGTTCATTGAAAGATCCGTAGTTTCTCATTTGAGATCTAATATTGATAACACTGTCGTGAAGCGATCAAATTAATACTACAAAATTATAGTAATGTTAGTAAGAAAATAGTAAGGGTAAAGTAACACAAAGTCGTCTCCCAACAAACACGGAATTGATTTCTAACAAATTAGTTCTTATAGAAACTATACAAAGGGTTAATCAAATAAAATAAGAAATAAAGTTGGAAAAAGATAAAAAGATATAAAACAATGATAAAGAAAATAGATTGATTCCACTACTCTTTCAAAATATATTCATCATTGGTTATCTAAAGATTATTGCACAATTAATTATTCTTGTAGATTTGCAAATTAATCAATATAAATTCTCAATTAATTTGTTGGCATTCTCACCATTAACCAAAGTACATTCTCAATTAAAATTAAGAACTTTGTAGATTAGTTATAGTAAATTTAACCAAAGTACATTCTCAATTAAATATTACTATGCCTAATCATGTTTATTCTTTTACCTCTAAAATCAAGCAAAAAATTAATTAACCAAAGTACATTCTTGATTAATGCTAGTTAAAGTTTTCACCTCTAATCAAAGTACATTAAAAAAATCATTGGAAAAAACTCCTTCAATCACATGAAAGTTTCTAAATTTAATCAAAGTAAATTTTCAATTAAAATTAAAAACCCTTAAACTCATATGATTGGTATGCATATAGATTAAAACATCTCACTAATTTGCTATGTAAAAACCATTAGTTTTCACGTGATTCAAAGATAAAAGATATAAATGAATTAAAACTCCAACAATAAGAAAAAGAACAAATAAATTATTTCATTCTAACATCAGAATCTATAATGAAATTATAGTGGAACCAACTTGTGAAGCTTAGCACTCCATAAAATCAAAATAAACGAAACATGTCCATTAAATCAAAATAAAAGAAACATAGAAGAAGAATGGACATAGAAAGAAATTAGGCCCCCAAAGGGTTCCTAAACTTTGAAGTTCCCAGCTTGTTTTTTTGTCTCGCCTTGGTCTCTTTATATGGGACTTGGATTAGGCTTTTCTATTGCTAAAATCTCTCAAATATCTTATAAAATAAAGATAAAGATAAATATTATTAATCTTTATAGTGATTATGAATATTTAAAAATATTTGGAGAGATATAGATTATTTGACAAATATAGCTGGTTGCAAATTTTATGGTATAATTAAATGAATTAATTATTTAAAGATATCTTATAAATTATGACCAAATAATATTCGCATTAATTTTTCCAAATCAACCCTTTGTGTCTCTTCCAATTATCTTCTAAATAATCCAATATCTTCAACATAAAATATCTAAAGATATATTTTCCCAAATTATCTTTTATCATACAGATAGAGAAGACTGCAAGGTCCATTTTTTGTTGTCTATTTTCTCTTCTTAGCTTAGCCAAACTTCTTCACTTTTTGAAGCTTTTCACGCCTTCTTAATGCAATGGTTGATTTGGATTTTTGTGATTTTGATAATTTTAATCAATTTATTTTGTACTAACACACCTCAAAATATCTAAAGAATATTTATGCAACTAAAAAGCTATTTTTAAAATATTTTTGTATCTCATGATAAATAAACCCAATTATAAGAAATCTCAATTAAATCAATCTTTTAAGATCAAAAATTCAATTAAATCCCCAAAATTAAATATTAAATGAGGGCAAAAATATGAACTCATCAAATACATCGATCTCTTATGTATTCATCCAATTTTAAAAGTATTCCAACACCATGTTAAACTTTATATAAAACCTAGTGGAGGTTGTATTGATAGTAATTCACTACTAAAAGTTCTCATATTACATGAAATTTTTCTTGCAAATTGATTAAAAATCTTTGCAAAGAAAATACTTTTTCTTGCTATTTTTCCTAAGAATCTTAATTGGCAGGTAATTCATTCGTGGGTAATTATTTCCTACAAAATTATAAAATTCGTAAGTATTTTTTACAAAATTTGTTATGAAAAGCGTTTTATACAAAATATTTTGCAAAACAAAATTGAGAGTAATTTCTTGCAAATTTTTTTCATAACAAAATTTATAAGTATTTCCTAAAAAAATCAAAACAAAATTGGCAAAAAATATGAGCTTTTTTAGTATTGATTGTATTGGATCTTGCGTTGTCCGATTGGACAACGCAAGAAGTAATCACTTTTTGATAGTTGATTATTACATAACTTATAATCAACATTTCATATATTTTACTTAATTTTGGTTCATTGCATTTTGTGTTGATCTTGCCAAAATTAATTTTGTTTCACTTCATTTTATGTTGATCTCACAACTTGAAGACCAACGTGAAATGTTGTCAAGATTTCATAAAATACAACGGATGATGATTACAATGGATGTACCATTGAACTATAATAAAAATGAATTTTTTTCAAATATGATGGGTCATACCTTTGTTAAAATAGTGAGATTTACATGCATTGAACAAAACATAATTTCAATGAAATACCTACAAAACATAGATATAGGTTGAGTTAGATTAATTTAGTGCATATAAGTGATGATTATAAGAGAGGGGTGGAAGAATATCTACAGTTTGCACAACGTAATGTCGTAGTATAGACAATACAATATGAATGAGAAGTCCTTGTGTAGATAGTTTGAATAGGAGGAAATTACATGTTTATGAAATTATTGAATATCTTTTTGCGATGGATTTCTTAGAGTGGAAGGCAAATTGAAGGACATGATCTGTGATGGTGAATTGTTACACATGTCGAGCGTGTGCCACACATAAGAGTTTTTTGATTTGACAATGGACGACAGATTGGAGGACATGAACTGTGATGTTAGACCAGATACCTTTTCTCAAGCAATGTATGAAAATATTTCTAACAATGGTGAGATTTCGTTATATGTTAGTTCAACTAACGTTATACGATTATTAATAGTGTTAAGGTTGATAAATTTAAAGACAATGAATGGATGAACCAATAAAGTATATGTATGAACTATTTCGATATACAAAGAGCGTTCTTACCTAAAAGTCACACATCTGCTATATTTGTGTCCATGTTACAATTGAAAATTAGATGACTTATCAATTCATCATTAAAACCACACATGTCACACGTACTTGCCACCTTAATTTTCCTATTATGTAGATTACTAAATCACTACAAAAAAGTATAATTTTAATAGGGGTTTCTTATTTGGGGTTGTAATAACCCCTACTAAGACATAAACATAATAGGGTTTTAGTAACCCTCTTTAAGTTTTAGGGGTTTTATAAGAAACCCCAGTAAAATTTAGTTTCTAATTTTTTTTTCTCAAAAACCTAGAAACAACTTTGCTCACGTTCCCTCTCATTTTATCATCTCCGCCATCTCCGTGTGCCTCTCATCAAGACGTAGTGCCTTACCGCCATCTCCGCCATCAAATTTTCTCATCAAGACGAAGCAATGGTTCTTCTCTCTGATTTTCTTTTCTCTGATTTCTTCCTCTCAATGTTCGCTCAAGGTTAGATTTCAGTTGCGTCATCGATCTTTCAATTGTGCCTCACCGTTCTCCCTACTTTCAATTTCTCCTTTGCTTTCAATTTCGTGTCACTACTCTTTCAATTTCATCATATGCTTTCATTTTCATCTCATTCAATTTCGTTTTCCATCTCTTGTCAAGAAAACTCGAGCTTCCAACAGCACAGAGCACCCATCTCTTATCCATTCTCTGTTCCCAGTGCTAGTGGTGAGATGTAAGGTTAGATTATCACACTTTGGGTAAAACATTCTACTAAAACCCTCGACTAATTAATTGTAAATGTAAAGCCTATGTGAACATTAACCTAAACAGAGAATTCAGAGACAAAAAATAGAGAACACTTCTTATTATGCTTCAAACCTTAGCCTAGATAGATAGCTATCTATGAATGCCTAGAATGTGGTTATATTTAGGTTCTTGTTTGTCTTTATGAGCAAGTAAGAATGATTTACGTGGGGAAAGAAATTATTTTGAATCCAAGTTTGGTATGTGAGATAAAGATGTATAGAGTATATAGAAATGATAATGGAGTGGGTGTGTTAGAGTAATAGAGTGGGTAGTTGGTTAAACTGTGCAACTCAACCTGCTTTACGAATTTCCACCAAAATTAATAATAAGTGGGATTAGTTTCTTTCTTAAATTAAATACTAGGATTAAATAGTCATTTAGTCCTAATTTTGGTCAAGTTTTTTCAGTTTGATCCTACTTTAGAAATTGTTTTCAATTTGGTCCTACCTTTCGTAAATTTCATTCAATTAGATCTTTTTTCTTAACTCCGTTTAAATAGTTAACGGAAAAATGTCCAGTGTGGTTCAGTTCTGTGACGTGAAGCAATATTGAATGACGTGGTTGTTATTTTATTGTGCTGGCCTTTTAATTTTAATCAGATAAGTTTAGGGTTTATAATTTGTCAAATTGGGTTCAGGGATTCATTTGGATTTGGAGATTTCTTTCAATTGGAGATTTCAGAGGGAAGTTGCAAACTTCTGGTAAAACCATTAGTGGAGGTTAAAACCTCCGGCAATTGCCAATTTATTGATTATTACACGCCATGCAAAATATTGAGTTGAGGGTAAAGCTTTAGTTTTTCCGAAAGAAAAAACATCATACCAAAATTCTTCCTAATTTAAATTTTATATGTACTTATTTCACGGTGTAAACTTGTGTTTCTTCATCCTTTCATATCCACTCATCCTCCTTGTCTCTATATAAAGTACTCATATCTGTTTCTTTCATCAGCTTAATTGCTCACCATAACCTTCTGTCACTCAAACTACTCTCTTCTTCACACACCAGAAGCCACACTAGCCTCCCTTCACTTAAATACCCTAGTGTACCTTCCTTGGAGATTACATTTGTAAACAATGGAAATGTCTCTAAAATCATTTCTTCTATCCACTCATCAATCAAAAACTTTATTTTATTTCCTAAACCTCTCTTTCATCCTATACTTTTATCAAACCAGTTATCTTTGTACCCTCCCCACTCGCCACATATTTTCCTAAACTTATTTTTATCATGATTCCACCTAATCTCCATGCCGAAAATCTTATAGGCAACTCCTCTTCCTCTCAAATTCACTGTTTAACATTAACTATAATTCATGTATTATAACCTTTTGGACATTATGGGCATGTCTTTTAAAAGAAGAGAAGGTATACATGAGAATAATCCTTCAACTTATTATGATAAACGGGGACATTATGAGAACCTTGGTTCTAAACACGAAAAACAATGAATTAATCGGAACCTTATTTTCCTTATGAGACTATTTTAGAGGAGAGTTTTCTCAATTAGATAAAAGAACCTCATTTCCTTTCCTCTTTGCTAAAGCCTTAATTGTATAAAGAAGCTTGGACATTGTGTACGGACAAAGTTTTACCAAAAAACTACATTATAAATATTTGAAGTTTAATATATCCAGGGAAAAACTATCCTATATAATTTGTAATGAAAACATAATAAAGAAAAATATATGAAGAAACATTTCATAGATTTTTGCAATAAGATTTTGTTTGCTGCAAGTCACATGTCCCAGATAAAATTGTAGCAAGAAGCCAGACAACATAAGATATATAGAAAAGCATTAAAAACCTTTTCTTAGGCTAACAAACTATAATTTTTGTAATATAAGGTTCGTGCCGAATTGAGGTTGAGCAGTTATGACTGTAATTGGAGCATGAACATACGAGGAAGATAGTTCAAACTTGAAGTTTTGCAGAATGAGAGACAAAGCCATTTTGGCTTCAAGCATAGCAAAGTTTTGGCCAATGCATATTCGAGGACCCCATCCAAATGGGATAAATGAAACTTTACCATTTGTTGCTTTTGAGATTCCTTCTGAGAATCTTTCTGGTTTGAACTCTTTCGCATCACTTCCCCATAATTCAGAATCATGATGTATCAACGCAATTGGAATAGAAGCTATTGCTCCTGTTGGTAAAGTCACATCTCCAACTTTAGTTTCTTTCCTTATGACTCTTGTAATGACGGTAGCCGGTGGGTATAATCTTAAAACCTCGTACAAAATCATTGTGACCTATGACAATGACACAAGAAACTATTATGAATTAACATTAATAGCATTCTTTCAGAAGAAAAACATTTAGTTTTAAAAGTTTAAAATAATAGTATCAATGTATCAACTTTTTAGTGGATAATAAATTGAACAAAAATTTGAATGAGATGTGGTAGTACACAAATAGATCTTTCGAGGAGGGATCATTAATGAGATATAATATCAATAAGATACGAGTCAAATGCATACATAAGAAATTGACACGATCTACAACCCAAAATCTAAAGACATTGAATTTGTAAGTCTTTATTTTTATATAATGTTCAACTTTCTCACTTTTACTCAATGTAAAATTTAAATAAACTTAGATTTTCAAACAGTAAACATCAATTAGTTGAATTGAAATGAAAACAATAAATAAAGACATTAAGATATTAATGCCTTTATTAATGAGATGAAGATTAATTTGATCAATAAATAATTCATCAAGAATTTTAATTGACCATTTTTAGTACGAAATTCTATCCACCATGTTTTTCATCTATAAGTTCAAATTGAAAACATGTATACTTTAAAAATTAAGAACAAATATATAGTTTTAAACATCCATGAATGTTGTATCCAGGCATAACATTTAGGTTTTGATGAGCAAACTTTATGTAGTTTAGATTGGTGCAAAAATATGCACTAAAGAAACGGAATACTAGAATTTTTTATTGGTGTAAAAAGTATAAATAGATTAGAATACTCCAAATATTCTTAGTTTATTCTTTTATTGATAAAAAATAATATTGTATATTCAAGTTAAGTTATATCGTTTTAACATAAAGTTTATAATTATTCTAAAATTATATTTTTAACTTAGTCATACTTTTTAACGATTTCAAGATAAAAAGTGATACTTACAACTTTGAGACGATTTAACCCATCATAGTCTGGTTCTTTTGTGCCAAAAATTTCAATGACTTCTTCTCTTGCTAGGGTTTGCCAATTGGGAAACCTACTCAATAACACCATTGTCCAATTTAGTAGCACTGATGTTGTTTCTTGTCCGGCAAAGTAAAATAACTTACACTCGTTAATTACATCATTGGTGTTCATTCCAACATCTTTCTTAAGTCCTCCATCTTCAATCTCGTTTTGATTGGATTCCAATAGTAACCCTAATAGGTTATCATTTGAAGTTTTGCATGTTTTCATAATACCCTCTTGCTTTTGGATTATTCCACGAAGTACTTTTCCAATTTCGTAGTCAATCTTCTGCATCCTCTTGTTCAGTTTTGTTGGTACAAACCTAACAATGGAAAAGTGAATGATGATATTAACTTGAATCTTCTTTTGATTTAGCTTTCTAATTCATTTCCTTCTTTTGTTTTTTTTTTTTTTTTTAAATTTTTATTTTATATTATTTTTTTTTTTTTTATTTTTTATTTATTTATAAAAAATAAAAAAATTTTTTTTTTTTATATAAAAATTTTTTA
>Ga0214543_1001637_pt1 | contig 43667 bp, 23 predicted proteins | sample CNSS2metaG_FD_160094 | JGI IMG/M metagenome (GOLD analysis project Ga0214543, IMG submission 160094) | Root nodule microbial communities from cowpea collected in UCLA plant growth center, Los Angeles, California, USA - CNSS2 | ecosystem: Host-associated > Plants > Roots > Nodule | place: USA...
TTAATTTATTTTATACGTATATATTATATATATTATATTATTATGTATATATATTATATGTATATTATATTATATTATATTATATTATATTATATTATATTATATTATATGTATATGTGTAAATATATATATATATATATATATATATATATATATATATATATATATAAAAGTATATTTTATTTATATGTATATATACTATATTATATTATATTTTATGTGTAAATATATTATTTATTTATATATATTTTTTAGATTATTTAATAAATTATAAATAGTTTAGTAATTTAAGCGGGTACGGGTATTTGGACGGGTATATATATATCCTCATCCCCATCCCCATCCCCAGTTGAAAATTTCGGGTATTACCCATACCCATACTCATACCCAGTCAAAGCGGGATTCCCCATCAAAACGGGGACGGGTTCGAGTGATACCGGGCACGGGTTTATTTGCCATCTCTATACACAGGTCATAAAACAATTTGTCACCGTTGGGGTTTTGAACCCTGCGTGTAGTTGTTGCAGCTGCAGAGAAACCCTGGCAATGGCAGCTACGGCAATACACAAGTTTCCGCAATACCAATACGTAGACGCAGTTCGTTGGCTTCCTCAATTATCTCCACTAGATCGATTTGCAGTTCTTGCTCTATTTGATTTTGATTCCGATGCTTCATCTATCCAAATCCACTCTCTCGCCTCAAACCCCTTCTCCCTCCAACCCCAATTCTCGTGGTCCTCGCCGTCCCGCATTTCCTCTCTCAAGACCTCGCTCTTCCTCCAGAAGCCCCTCATTGTCGCTTCCACCGCCGCCGGCTCTCTTCACTTCCTCTTCGCGGATTCCTCGGACGCCTCGTTCGACTCCGAGGTATCGCTTCCCGAGGGTACGCTTCATTCAGTCCCCGCTTCTTCCGTCGACTTAATGGATGGTGGCGTCGAGTGCGTCACCGTCGGGGAGGATGGGAAGGTCAACTTGGTTGGTGTTGGGGAGTCGAATTTGAGTTGCCGTAGGTTGTTTGATAGCGGCGGCCTGGTGTCTTACACGGCGGCCAGGTGGGCCTCGTCGGTGGAGTTTGCTACCGGTGGGTACGGCTTCAGCCTTCAGTGGTGGGACCAACGGAAACCGGGAGGACCGGTTTCTAATTTTAAGGGTAACTGGTAAGAGAAAAATGTTACGGCCGTGAAAGCGCATTTATTTCATCAGTGATTTGAAATGGATGCCATGTCTCCCTCCAAATGCTTTACATCTAGAAATTTATGGCTGTGTTAGAAATCTACTTGATGGTTGCCATATAATTATGTTTGCAGGGATAAAAAATTGAGTTCAGGGATTGTGCACTCCATTGACATTCATCCGTCCCGAAAGCACACCTGTCTGGTAAGATGCGTGTATTCCACTTGTTATTTTGTGGATTTGATCATAACATAACAAATACATGCCTCTTTGTGAATGTTCATGCAAAGAGCTGGGAGCGTTGTTTAGGTTTTTAGATTTTATTATTTTCCCATTCGATGGCTGATGCTGTTACTTCTTTATGCTCAGCAGTAGACTACTCTAGTTGAATGAATAGAAGTATTATTACCCAGCTAAAGTTGAATTATGAATGTTGCATAATGCCGAGAGAACTAAAATGCTCTTCTATGATGTGTTGTTAATGTGCTTTATCTGCGATCTAACAAAATTTAGGGGTGGTTTAATGACATTATGGGAGCTGTTATCTGTCTCACTTCTGCATTAACAACTGCTCTGACATAAATGAATAATAGAATGAATGATAGTTGATTTTTTATCAGATTTTAATAAATCAAACTGGTGGTTTGGAACCATAGAGTTGCTTAATACTTTTTCTTGCATGCTGCTGACATATCTGGGATTATAATATATGCTCAGGCTGGTGGCTCCTTGGGTACTGTTTTTGCCTGGGATCTTAGGTGGCAGCAACAACCAATTATACTTTCTGGTGCAGGGGCTGGAACTGGGGCCGGCAACACTATGGTCCATTCAGTATCTGAAAGTGAGGTTTGGGAGGTTCAGTATGACCGTTGCATAAAATCAAACACTTCATCAACCAGGATCTTACCTTCCATGATCTGCTCCGAGGATGGAATTCTCGCTGTGATTGAGCAAGGTATACATGTTCATTAGATTTGCAATATGTTAACGTGCAATTTACGGTCTGTTTACAAGTCAGTGGAACCAGAAAATTTAGGAACAGTATTTTTTTCTTAATGTTATGTTTTCATTGCTTGTATTTTGTTTTTAATTACCAAAATATTACCGCATTTTCGTTTTGTTTTCTGTTTTCTAATATTGTGCAGGAAATGGTAAAAATGAAGTGGCCTTTTTTTAATTAAAGCTAAGCTAACATTTTTTCAAATCAAACAGCTTTTTAATATACTCAAATGGTGGGATTGATTTGGTGCTTGTGTGATGTCTTTATTGTATAGGTGAGGAACCTGTTGAGCTTCTAGCTGAAGCTTGTGCAATCAACAGCTTTGATATTGATCGACACAATCCATCGGTGAGTGACTGACAGCTAATATACTCTTTGCATTACTATTATGAGGGAATTATTTTGTTGTTGCTTTTTAGCTCTTAATTTTTCGTTTCTTAAAAACAGATCAAGTGTGCTTGTTTCTTCGTTGTCACACTTATCCTTGGTTGTTAGGAAAGTGAGAAACCAAATCCTTGGGTTTGCATCCATGGATTTTTTAAATGGAGAAACAAAAGCACTGTAAATGGTTTTTGTTTACATTAACAAAGTAGAAATGGTAGAAAGAGAAAGTGAGAAAAATGAAGAAAGTGGTAACTTACTTTCTGATGTTATGCAGGATGTGATATGTAGTTTAGAATGGGAAGCAGTGGCCATATTGACAAGACAATAACATTCAGAGTTTCTACCATTGGTGGCTTGAATTTCAGAAAGGATGAGTTTGCAACTGATACGAGGAGTGGAGCTTATAAGGGACTATTTATGCTTTTTATGTATTCCGCAATGTTCTATTCCTTTTGTAAAGCCATTTGCACGCAAATGGATTTTGGGATTGTACAATATGTAGCATTCGTAAAAGTGATTCAAAGAGGCACATCCTACCAATTCCTACTACCACCCGAATTACCTAAAATGCATTCCCTTGTTAATGATGGTGGGATCTTTATGCTGAAAGTCACTATAACTGTCAACTATCTTATTCGTGAGCTGTTTTAACCTGATCACATAAAACAAGAGTTGAAACGGCAATTCCGTAGTCAGTGCTGTTTAGAGAATTGCAAAAGCATAAATTATTTCATGCTTTTAACCTTGACATTCATTTATGGACTTACTTTATCAGGTCAATTACCATAAGGTATCCCGGGTTTTGGATTTTTATTTATTTATTTATTTTGTTTGAAATGAATTCCAGGAAATGAGCATGTGAACACGAGGGTTATTTATTTTTTTAATTTATGTTTAGAAGAAAGAACGAAAACGCAAAGAATGGATGTGAATCCTTCTCTACCAAGGATTTGAAATTGATGTGAAGCCCATCCCCTGCAGCACCATCTCTTCCTTTTTACTCCATATATTGGCTGCAACAAACAAACCAATAAATTAAGGAAAATTCGTGATACTTCAATGCCGTGAGTTAATTCGGTTTTCTTTTTTAACTGGAAGCGAGATTTTGATTATATGCAGTATATATTTATTGAATTCTATATGCAATAAGAAAACTGATCAATGATCATACAATGTTAGTCTTGTTTTCTTATTTTTATCTATGAATTATGGTTTTTAGTTTAATATTTTGTACTGTATTTTTTAGATTTTTCAAATTCTAAGAATATAGTGAAGTTTTAACCAGTCACTCCAATTACGCAACCATTACTAATTCAACCGTTCGATTGATTCAATTTCAATCACTTAGCAAGATATAACAAACTCAACTCATTCAAACTTTGTATCACTATAGTAAAACCAGTTGTGTTTTAATTTAAAATTTATTTTTAGTTTCAGACTTCACTACAATTTGTTAACTTCTTTAAAATTGTTTACTCGCCTATTTTTATTTTCTTAAAGTAAGGTTTCTTTAATTAATTTTGTTTGAGTCCTGTTTGGTTTGGGAGGAAATAAAAGCATAAAAGGGAAAAGCAGAGGGAAGGAAAGAATGTTAATTAAGAATTGGGGTTTGATTTTAGCGGCAAAACCAAAATACGCGCCTCCAGTGTCGTCCTCTCTCGACGGAACCCAACGGTGTGGATTGGAAGAACAAAGGGCGAAATGGAAAACGCCACCGTAAATCTTAAGCCACATGGAGAAGATCTGAGCGGCCGCGTTCATCAACTCCCCTGCTGCGTCAAGCACGACGGTCCCGCCTCCGTTTCCCACTACTTCAAACCCAAACCCAACGGCGTCTCGGACGAAGGTTTGCCGTTACAGGAAGCGCATTTCAGAGGAAGGCTACTCCAGGGAACCACTCTCCAACTTCCTCACGGTTACACTGGTATATCATTATCTCTGTCTCCATCTCTCATATTTATATGTTAAATTTAACTGTTCTTTGTTGTTGACAACAATTGATGCAAATGGATGAATGTTTTCTGTTCCTGTTTGTGGCTCGGTAGGTTTTGTTTTGGCTAAGAAAACATCGCCTCCGTCGTCTAAACAAAACTCGAATTCTTGGGTCACCAAAGCAACGTTTCAGGATATAACCTATTGGAACCATGACTACGTTCCTTCCCATAACGATGAATTGCTCCGAGCTTTTCATTGGCTTACTGTTGCAAAAGCTGTAAGTCGTTTCTGATTCACTCACTTTGGGAGTGCGGTAGTTTGATTTAGTTATTGGACATTTTGGTTAGATTAAAACTCAGTATTTACTGTTTGTACAATGATGAATTTTTCAGTGTTGTTTTTCTTCATTATGCATTAGGAAATCCAGGGTGTGTGTATTTGATTGCCATATATTTGGGAAATTGCTTCTTGATTATATGTTATGAGGTCTGCTGTAAAAGGTGTAGTTATCATGCAAAATTTTCTCTCCAATCACACAATGTTAACCTAAAAATTAATTTTTAGATTTAGCCTAAAGCTTGTTGAGTTGTGACTTGTGACTAGCGTAGACGTTAAGGGGATTTTGCTTCTACAATGTCGTTTGTGGAGGCTAGGCTGGTAGCTTGGACTTGGAATGTCTCCACTTGATTATCTCAAGGCAGTGTTCAGACTTACATTGTTTAGAACTTTGTTCTCTCTGTTTAGAAACTTAAATTGTTTGCATGCTAGGACTTAGGAGGCAGAGAACAAGGTAGCCCATGTATTACCGGCTTCGTCTCTTAGGTATTGAAAAGTTCTTGTTGGGTATAGGATGCACTACCAGAAGCAAAAGTTCTGGCCCTTCTTCACGCACTGCCTTTGAATTTCACCAAATTCATTCAAAATTTAAAGTAAATAAAATGCTGATGGGGAACGAAGAAACTTGTATTTAAATGATTCTGATTTGTTGTTTGTCAATTATTGTGTCTATCTCCCATTCATAGCATCTAAAAGTAGCATGTGACAAACAAATTCATTTAATTGATTCAAAAGATATTAGAAAGAGACAAATTAATGTTAACTGCCACGGTGTTTTAAGTTTACCTTATCCTTACTATATTTTGCTTGTGAGTGCAGCTGCACGATCCTGTGACACCTGAGGAATTAGCTTCGTCGTCTTTATCACTCTAGTGATGGTCTGCACTGCTTATGAAATTCTGTATCTGTCAAATTTACTCTTAATTTAGAGCTGTAATATTTATGTTTTAGTTGCACATTTTCGTTGTCTCCAACAATCCCAATCTATTGTATTACTTGCCCTTGGACTGAAAACTATCCATTTTTCTCCATGTTAATACAATTTGTCTTTTACGATAGCATGCTGTCTGCATGCAAATGCCCATCATGTCTAGTTTCTCTCCAGAAGGAGAAAATCTGCAGAATCCACATCCATTAGAATTAGATATTTAGAGGCAGAAAAACGAATGTGAGTTTAAAGATCTCAGTTGATATAGCTTGTGAATGATTCTATGAAAAGTATCGTGTCTCAGGATTATTATGGATTCGAATTAACTCCATTTTTTTACTAGGACAAAAATATGTTAACTATGTCATACCACCTTATTTGTTTGTGCTGGGGACGGAGGGAAAAGGTTCTGACTGCAGGCGAAAAGGCTGGAACTTCAAATTTTCAAAATTATAATGTTTACAATTCTTTAGATTTTAGAGAACTTTTCTCTTTGCCGGGACTGATGCCTGTAAAGATGACACAATGGAGCTGGTTGGGAGGAGTTTCTCTCGGGAAAAAGGGATCCTAATAATGATATTTGTCCAGTATAATTAATCATGTTTTCATGCTCTGTCCCATTGTAGAGCAACGTTATAATACCGTGCCTTTGCAGCCTAAACCAGTAACCTGATATTCTAGGTCATTAGAAGCCACTGCCCTAGAAGATTGACAACTATATATTAAGGAAAGATGTATTAATTTTTTAGTTAAAAAGTTAAGAGGGAATTCCAATTTTAAAGGTAATTTTTAAAAATTATATTAATATACTATTACTTAAAAGACAAAATTTAAATGTGATTTCTTAAATAATTGTTGCAATTTTTTTTTCCATCAAAACTGGATGTGGAGTTTTATACCATATAACAAATTTTGCAGAACATTTATGTAGGTTTTTAAAATAAATTTTTTTCGTTCAAATTATTAAAGTGAAATTTCAATTTCAATTGAAAAAAATATTTAAAACATCAAATTACGTGTGATAGGAGGTTTTAGTATACAATTCTCGTCATTGTTTTCATGTATGTACTATAAAAAAAATCTTTCTTTTTATGTAAACCAAGTATAACACTTATGAAATATTTAAATTTTTTTAATAATATTAAATCATTATTTTTAACTGACAAACTAATCATAATTTTTGACATGATTAATCTGGTATTGAGAGGAATCATAAACAAATAAGGAAAAATATCAGAAGTGGTATTTTTTTCACACAGGAGAAAGACAAATCATAAATAAATAAGGAAAAATCAACTAAATGAAAAAAATGTCAGAAGTGGGATTTGAACCCACGCCCTCTTTCGAAGACCAGAACTTGAGTCTGGCGCCTTAGACCACTCGGCCATCCTGACTCTTGTGATTTGTAGCGTAAGGTTAAAGATATAATACTTAATATTAACTATTACAAGCAAAGTTGCTAAACATAAAAATGAAAAGAAATTGTGATGAGGTGAATGTGAGGGAGAAAAATTAGAGGACAAGAGGTAGCTCTCTGGCTGCATAGGCAGTTAGCACCTCAGCTTTATCCATAAACCAGAACTTTGGCTCCAACGAACCTCACCTCACACTGAAAATGGCTACCGTCTCCTTGGCCTTGGGACTTTTACCTTGCTCTTCTTCTTCCACTCGTCTCTCTTACACTTCACTTCGATTCCCTGCATCAAACAGCGCCAACTCACTCCACCTTAGTTCTTCAGCTTCCATCTCCGCTCCACTTCTTCGTCAAAAGCTGTGCACAGCTCCTTCTCCTCTCCCTCCAACCCTTCGCCCTCTCACCATTGTATCCGCTAAGGGCTACAAAATGAAAACCCACAAGGTCTCTTTCTATCTCTCTCTCTCTTTCTCTATTTTTCCGACTTCATTCCGGGTTTTTGGAAATTGAATTTGGTTAATGGATGATAAAGGCATCGGCAAAGCGGTTTAGGGTGACGGGGCGAGGCAAAATTGTGCGTAGGAGAGCTGGTAAGCAGCATTTGCTTGTCAAGAAGAACACCAAGCGCAAATTACGACTCTCCAAAATGGTTAGATTATGTTAATCCTATTATTATTCTCTCTATTTTCTCCTTGCTTAACCTAATCAAGTTAATGTTCCCACTGCACTTTTTGTTACCCGTGTTTGGTGAATTGTCTGGGCGTTTAGATATTGGATGGATTTTGTGATGGCCAATGACTGCTTTTATTGTTTTACTAGTTGTCTTTGGGGCTTGGTTGTGCATTGTGTTAGTTTTCCTTGTTTAGACTGCATTTCATTAGAACTTTACAACCTTAGTGTGTTTGCTAGCTTCTTTGCTTTGGTTTTAATTATGAGATTAGAAGAATAGCGTTGCCTTTGGAGGGTCAATTCTGTCTTCTAATCTGCTCTCCCATTTGACCAGAACATTAGCTTAAGCTTAGATATATATTTGGATACTGTTTCCCATCAATACCTATAGAAGAAATAAATAAATTAAATGAAAAAAAACCTTCTTCATAAACTAAAGTTGGCTTAGATACATATAAATTAAAAATCATCTTTTGGAAAAGTTAATATGAGAATTAGAGAAGTCTGTTTGTTTTCTTTCTTATTTTCTTCTGTTATAAGTGCTTAGAGAGAAATTTATTCAAACAAACTTTAAACATCTGCCCTTATGAGCAAATCTGCAATGCATAAGTAATGTTCAATTAAGGTTGTAGTTGAACGGAAGTTTGCCACTTTCCAATTCACAAATTAATACAACCACGCTTTCAGTGACTCATGTAGTTAAGACTGTTCAAAAACAATTTGAATTGAACTAAATTGATATTCAAGTGAATTTCATAAAATCCTGAATTGTACTTTTAGATTATTTTAAAAACTGAATTGTTCTTAAATAGAATTACCTTAACTAAACTGAACTACATCTTATAAGATTGAAAAATATGTTTTAAAATAAGATATACATTGGTAATAATTCAAATAGTTCGAACAATTCCAAATAGTTTAGTTTGGCTCAGTTCAGTCAAATTATATTGCCCAGTTTATTTCATCTGAACAACTATACAGTTTAATCTAGTTTTTTTAAACCACTTTTAGAGTTCAGTTCAGTCCATGCATTTTGTTTATCCTTATTTAATGCATGCCATATGATAGTTTGTTGCATTCAATGTCTGTATGTTGATACTTGAAAGCATTTTTTCTCTTATGCATAATTTTTATGGAAGAAAGAGCTTGCAACAAATAATAAGTCAGAAAATATTCAATTCAGCCTTACCCCTCCCTTTCCTATGAAATGTTAATCTATTTTTATCTTAATGATTTCTAGTTTTCTGCAATCGAACATTCACCAAATACCAAATTCAAGTTTAGAATTCTTATTTCTTGTCTCCTACATGTGGACTTTGTCTGTAATGGGTTTCTTCTTTCAGATAATTATTGTAGAGTCCTACTAATGAGTGCTTTAAGGGGATTGATTAAGGAATAATAAAAAGAAAGTTCTATAAGAAATCATGATGGGGGAGAGGTTTGTTTCCTAACACTTCTCCGTCAAAGCTTTCCATATTTAATTCTTTAATCAATGTCACTCAGCTGTTATCATTTTCATCATTGTTTATATGGTGTCATTCTATTCAGATGTAGCTATTTGATTTCGAGTGATCTGTGTAGTGTATAATTGAAATTTGGAGATTATGACAGTTTTGAACTTGATATGTATGATGAACAAGCCTTTTGGAGCATCTGATATTCAAAACATGACATTGATTCTTTTTTTAGCCAAAGTCTCAGTCATATGTCATTGAACTGCCTTGAGCAGTTTATTCCAAGTTGCATATGTTCTGTGCTCATTTCAAAATCCTAATTTAACAAAGCATCCACGATTTTCTTGTCCAATATCAACAAACTACTTCAATTTTATGTGATAACTTAATGTGAATACAGCTATCTATAACTTGCATCCTTGAAAGTGAAGTAGTATGCAACTCTATAAGCTGATTGAAATATTATCAATTGAACTAATATTACCTTTGCTTTTTTTAATTGAAAACTTTACAAGAGATAAAATGATATCACCCCTCATGAGAGAAATCCGGGTATTGAGCTTCTTCTCATCTTGAACTAGTGACTTCTGCCTAATCCATATCCATCTCAACAGTAGTTGAATTTCTAGAATGACACGGCTGGATTAAGCTGTTATTCTTGTTGACCTTGAGTTATTTTTTGGCTAGGATTTGGACTATTTTATTAAATTATGGGTTTGGTTTTCTCGTGTCTTAATTTTTTTATCGTCTTTTACAGCATCCGGTCAGCAGGAGCGACTATGACAACGTAATTGGAGCCTTGCCATATCTGAAAGTAAACAGAAATGCTAAATAGATGTCGTGTTTGCAAAACTGAGTCAAAAGCCTAGCTGTGTTTTGTCGTGAATTGTGACGCCTCCAATCTGCTTTCAAATGAATACAGTTTGTTTTGGCTAATTGAGACATCGATATCTTTAGAATGTGGTTCACCTTTCTGTGTCATGTAACAATGGCTATTTATTGACATCCCAGTATTGCTATTTGTTTCCCATCTTCCTGTTTATCTCTGCATTTTTATGGTAAGCTATGATAAATCATGTGAGCATCATAATCTATTTGGTGAGTTATGTAGAATGAGGAATATTAACAAAATACTCTACAATACTTTCTTCTCAGATTACTATTTACTGTTACGTGATATACTTATGTGGAATCTATCATGAATTCTATCTAATAATGAAGAGTAGTTAAAGTGTGTAGCTGGCATATGTTTTACTTTACAGATTTGATAAGTTGAAACACGGTGTTCCGGGTTTTTACACTAATATGACAAGTGAATTTGCTCAGGATGTGCAACTTTCATACTTTTTTTATGGATGAAGTTCGAATTCAGGTTATTGCTAAAGAAAAATTAAGTTTGTTTCTTGCGTATATCTTGATTTTTTTTTTTTTTTACGATGTAATGAAGGATATTTCAAAAAAACTGAAGAGGGATATTAGTGAAATTGTTTATAAATTATTCTTTTAAAAATACTATTTACTGTTAGATGGAATTTGCGAATGATTTCTATCTAATAATGATGAAAAATATGCTGAATAGTGTGTAGCTAACGTCTTGTTAGGTAAAATTTAAGGGATACACAGTTGATCATTGTTTTTCGAGGAACATGAGTAGATAACTTGAAACTGGGTTTTTGCGTTCATCCTTTCCTGTGAAGATCAAATTATATTTTTTATCGGTTGAAATTCGTTCGAAGTTATAAAATTTAGTATAATGATTTTTTCTTGATTTTAAAGTTTTTAATAAATTTAATTAATAAAAAATTATGTTTGTAGCACTCTTCTTAAAAGTTATTTTAAATGTTAATTGATTCGAGTGAAATATGTGTGTTTGCATAAGGTTATACATTTATCCTTATAGACAAAATTCGATCTGAAGAGTTTCTTGTTGCCAATAACTTTAATTTTCATATCATTTAATCATCTCAAGTGGTCGGATGCTCTGAAGAGTAAAAATGCATTGCTAATAATCATTGATAAAAATTAATAATCATTAATAAAGATTCAAAAAAAACATTAATAAAAATTCCAAAAAATCATTAATAAAAGATAGTAAAAAGTCGGAACCACTTTTTTGAAAATAAGAAAAATAATATTCTATTTCCTTCACATATTTTCTCTTTATCTTAAAAACAATTCTTAAAATTTTTATACAGAAAAAAGGTATTTAAAATTCTAAGTATTGTTTATTTCACAGGGATTACTATCGTATTTAATTTTTATTTTAATAATAAATTTCACTAGTAAATTTTTATTGGTTTAAAAAAATTATCAATTTAAACTTTAGAGTAAGAATATATATAAAAAAATTCTAAGGATTTTGAGTGTTCTTCTTAAAAAAAAAACCCACCTTTTATAGCATGAAATTTTAATATAACTTTTGATAAAGATTTATTAAAAAGTAACATATTATATTTAAGACTTCAAGTGGAGATTTTACTCTAAAAATACTCTTTAAGATATAAACCAACAAGTTTGAACTAAAAAAAAATGTCGATAGAAGAAATTTCAACTAGATCAAATACCATCAAATGTTAAATGTTAAAGAGTAAATACAAACTAGTTGTCACCATTCTCTCTCTTAACTAGTTAGGATAGTAAATGTAAACTATGGTTCTCATTTTTTTTATCAACTTTGAACTTTCATAATACTTCTTAAAAGTTACTTCCCTCCCAAAACAATAGTCAACAAGAATGCTAAAAGCTAATATAGTTTAATTATGAGAGTTCACAATTCCCTAATTAATTTATAAGCATTGCATAAACATAGTATAGTATGTACAATGTTCCAAAAACAAAGTGGAAAACTTTGAAAGTGTAATTAGCAAAAGGAAAAGGTAAAATTAAGAATGTAAAACACGTTAGGGGTGAAAACGCCCCCTTATCCGTTTGGTCGTTGAATGCAAAGAGTACACTTGGCATAAATATTTGAACCATTGGCCACCGTGACTTTAAACTTAAAAGTGAAAAAAGAAGGGCCCACATTATCCATGACCCCGTTTCGTTTCATGTGTGTGTGCCAGCACACGCGCCGACAAGAACTAAGCAAATGTCTTACTTTAGACAGTTGAAAGATTCGCACGCGCCATTGATCACGTTCACGCGCTGCACCTCTGAAGCATCGAAGGATGTTTTGTTTTCTTTCCGCCATTTGCCAACCCACTCCAACCAAAACAAAAGTTCCGTTTTTTCTTGTTTGCTCTGGTCTTCTCCGCGTTTTCTGTTTTCATTTTTTAAGGGCTTTTGCGACTCAGCATTTCTTGCTTCACTGAAAATTTTTCATGGTTCTACCAACGAGTTTCATGACGTTCCGTTCCGACCTTGAAACGGTGTCGTTGAAGTTGGAGGTGGAGGAACCGCTGCAAGAAGAGCATGCTCCTCTCAATAAGCGTTTCAAACCTTCATCCGCTTCACAAGAGGTGTGTTTCTCATCTTTTTTAATATTGTTCTCCCTTTTCTTAGATAGATAGATACACCTGTGTCAGGGGTCTAACAGTTTTAATCTTTGAGCGAGCAGTGTCAGCAATATAAAGCTGAGATCACAGAACATGCATTTTTCATATCACAAACAAAGTTTTTAAAAAACTTGTAATATACTGTCATGTTAAGAATACAATCTGTCAAACATATTAGTCCAAAAATCAAAGGATTATGTCCCTGGAATGATGAGATCAAGTTTGAATACTCAGATGAAACAGTTGCAGATTTTAAGGATTTGTTTGTATTCATTTTTTTATAACTTCCTTTTCTCCTTGTGCATGTTTAGCAATGGAATGGTTCAAATAGTGCAGCTTCCAGTTCTCCTCCCCAGTACAATATACTTGATGAGCCTAGCCCTCTGGGTTTACGTCTTAGGAAGAGCCCTTCACTATTACATTTGATACAGATGAAGCTTTCTCAAGGGAATGTTTTTATTGCAAATGCACAAAATGAAAATTTAAGCTCTGGTTTGAAAAAGGAAAGTCTGGCTGCGCCTGCATCAGGCTCTGTTGAAAAGCTTAAGGCTTCAAATTTCCCAGCTTCACTTCTAAGAATTGGTTCGTGGGAGGTATATTCTAGATATAAGTACTTGTCTCTAGAATTTTGGGAAAATATAATTTTTCTTTGAGTTTTAAATAACTCAAGGATCTCTCTTTGTGGCAGTATAAATCAAAACATGAGGGTGATTTAGTGGCGAAATGTTACTTCGCTAAACGAAAGCTAGTTTGGGAAGTTCTTGAAGGTGAACTAAAGAGCAAAATGGAAATCCAGTGGTCAGATATCATGTCACTTAAGGCAAATTGTCCTGATACGGGACCTAGCTCGTTGACAGTAGCTGTAATTTTTATTCTCATACCTCTCTATATAGCTACTTTGAGCGTTCTTTTACAATACAATGATACAAAATGTTTGGCTGAATGTTCAGTTTCATTTTCATTGAATTATTGGTTTCGTTTGTGTGTTGCAGCTCGCAAGACAACCTCTTTTCTTCAAGGAGACTAATCCTCAGCCCAGAAAGCATACAGTATGGCAAACAACATCAGATTTTACCGATGGAGAGGCTGGCAAACACAGGTATATATTCTTTTCAGTCTTCTGATGTGTGGCTGTTAAGCTCAACAGTTTTGCATTGGATCAGATTGAGAAATATCATGGTTTTTGTTGATTTATCATAAGCTGGGCTGGAAAACTAGTTTTCAGTAGAACCTTTCGATAAGAGCAAGAAAAACTTACTGAAATAGTTGAGGAAGAGAGGTTGAGTTGCATTTGATGCAGTATCTTTTGTTGGCTTTAGAGGACTCTTTTGAAGCGTAATGTTAAAGGTTGAATCGCAGTTTTACACCGTATAAAAATATCAAGTTGAGCAACATATAATAATATGTATAAGTAAGAATAATCTACAAACCTATTAGGGTTTTAAATTGAATCTGGTGTTAAGTCTTTTTGTGACTCGTGAATAATGGTTTTATTGTAACAAGTTTATTTGGTTAAGTTTCCTAGTTTTCATTTGTATCAAGGTTGATACTTGATACTATTATGTTTAGGTCCTGTTGTCCTGTAATTTACTAGGCCATGATGTTGAGAACTTCATCATGTGGTTTTGTAGGCAACATTTTTTGGAATTTCCGCAAGGGATGTTAGCGAAGAATTTTGAAAAACTTGTTCAGTGTGACGCACATCTTAATTTCGTAAGCCAGCAACCTGAGATAATCTTGGATTCACCTCATTTTGATACACAACCAGATGCTTTTGAGAACCTTGTAATTGAAGGGAGCACAAGCTCTGAAACTGATTCCAAGGGCCCAAGAAATTGCGATCAGATAAAATTGGCTGGACTCCGCACTTCTATGTCATTGAGTGATTTTATTGGCCACATTGAACACTGCCTTTCGGAACAAATAACTTGTGGGGATCCGTCCTTTTGTGATGGAAGAGGAAGACCAGGTTTTCAGGAAATGCTGGAGGAAATTGCACAGCATCTTCTTAATGACAATCAGGTTATAGCAGCTTCTTAATGACAATCAGGTTATAGCAGCTTCTGATGAAAAATCACTCATCACAAGGGTCAATTCTCTCTACTGTCTTCTGCAGACGGACCCTGCAGCTTTGCAGAGTTCACATGACAAGGAAAATGCTGCTGATGGAAAAAATATTCTTCTTAGCCATGATCTTGAATCAATGCACAACATCAAAATTAAAATAGATGTCAAGCCTGCTGAAGTGGACTTCAGAGATGTTTCTGGGGGCATGTCCAGGAAAGACTCTTTCGGAGATTTTCTTCTTCACCTTCCTCGTATTACTTCACTGTCAAAGTTCTTGCTTAACATATCAGAAGAGGACAGTGACTGCTAACGTCATAGTTAACGTTGACCACTGAGTAATATTGTCTGCAAACAAATCGTGCGTATATATATATATATATATATATATATATATATATATATATTTTGTATATAAGAATCCGAAATTTGCATTATTTCTTGTGTTTTTAACCACCCAATGGAAGGTAGGTATGTTGTATTAGAAGATATATCACTTCTGTGGATAGGAATGTCTCATTATCTGGTTTGTTTCTACAATGTTTCTCTCTAGTTTAGAAAATCTGATTTTAAATATAAACAAATGATTTTTTTTAACTTAATACTGTCATAAGAGCAACTTTTAAATCAAAGCTTCACTTTCATGGTGAATCAACAAAATTAACAATTTTTATGGTGAATCAACTTTTTATTACATTGAAGACGGGAGAATGGTGGATATCATCGTACCTAACATCACATTAAAGGAATGTCATCACATTGAGATGAGTGCCACATACAGATATTTATATGGCAATAAGTTGTTAGGTGGGGGAAACTGTGACTTCTGAACTCTGACTATAACTATAAAAGATCATTGTAATTTGAGAGGTTCTGTTACAGCCACTAGAATCAAGTGGATTTGAAAAGTACCTCTTGCAAAAAATATATATATTTACCCACCAATAAAAAAACCAACCATTTAACAATTAACATATTCTAATTATATTTTTCAATTGACTTAAAATGGTTGTATGTATTATTATATTAAATTAAATATATTTTAGATATGAAAATATGAATTTTGGAAAGGAGCAGCAAAAGTCCAAATAAGCAGAAGTTGTAAATAATATTGACAATCTATACAAAATGTGATAAAAGGATTGAAATATCTACAGAGGGAGATTGAAACTAAATTGGTTTATGAGCTGTACAAATGGTTAAAGCAGGAGGCATAATGAAGAGCAGTTGGGAGTTTGAATGTAGTTTATGTACAATTGAATTCTTCCATCACGTCTAATCTGCTGCGAGGGATGAAGCAGGATCAGGAAGGAGAAGATGAATGAATGGTGGTATCAGGTAACATGGCTACTGTCACTAGGAAATATTCACAGCCAACAGGGAGACCGTATGGGTTTGGAGTTGAACCTGAATTCAAGGTCAACCAGTCAGTCCCTTTGTCAGGGGTGCTAAATTTTTCAGCCCGAGGGGGTGCCGCCTTCACAATCTGGCGTTCGATATGCACAATTTGTCCAACAATGTAGTTAGGTCGGCTTGGAACATGTTCTGCAAACAGGGCTACTGATTCATCGGATAAGTAATAATTAGAGCAGTTCCTGGTAATTGCCTCATAATACCCACCAGAAGTGAGCACAAAGGCTGCTATCTCATGAACTTCCAGGCAACCAAAACAAATCTTCTCTTTATTTGCCTGCAAATAAATCACAAGCATCATCAGCCATTTTTGTCTACCTCATCTCAGAGGCTCAACCATTTTTTGTCACGTTAAGAAAACTAGAAGCTAATACCTGCTTCTCAAGTTGATGCTTATTGTAATAAGTTTTGACCTGGTCTATTTTCTCCTCCAATTCTTTCCGAAGCTGTTCATTAGCAGCTTCCGTTCTTGAGTACTTCTCATGCAGCTCTTCCCGGTGCCTCGATAAGAAACCAACTTTATCGGCCAAGACACGAATGCATTTTCGGAACTCAGCAATGTCATCATCATCTCTGTCACTAGCAGAACTGAAAAAAGAGAAGTGTTCCAATCATCATCCTTCTAGTTGCAGTTCATTAAGAATGAATATAAAATATCAATGGAAAGCGCATCAGTCTAAAACAAAGGCCTGGAATCTTCTCCATTTCATGAAAAATAGCATAGAAATTAAATTTGTTGGAAATGTTTATATCAGATTCCACTCCATGCAAGAGAACAAAAGAAGCGAAAACTGTCTACTCAATTGCAGAAAGTCTCAATCGTCAACCTAACAATGTGATTGCTGAATGAATTCCTCTATTATCAATAACCTCATTACCATCAAACTTAATGAGAACATTCCTACTACCTCCTCCGTTCTTGTTTAACTCTTTGAAGTTTATTTTGTATGAAATAAGAAATGTAATAAAAATTCTTGATTCTAATAAAATAGTTGTATAAAATATGACTCTTTCCCTATCCACCCCACACAATATATACATATGTAAATCAGTTAACAGATAAATAGAAATAAAAACACTTCAAAATCTGACCCTCAAAAAGAAACAGAGTACTAAAATGTGGGACTCATAAGTTCTAACAAGTGAAGAAGTTGTTTCCATCACTACAAGTCTACCACCATAAGTCATTTTATATTTTCTCAGTGAGAATGGGCATAGAATAAGTAAATTACTTGGCCAAAGACTGCGACAAATTACGAAGGGAATCTGCAAAACCAGCCACACCACCGGGAGAATAAACACAAGTCTTGAGTCTTTCAAAAAAGCTGCGTGTTTTAATGACAGATGTCCGTAGTGAACTATACTCTGAGGCCCTCCTGTCAGCAGAACTTTTTTGAGTCTGAGCTTCCTCTCTTGCTTCATGCAAACAATTTTCCAAGTGAGCACAATTCATCTGTAATGAAAGTGAAAAAGTTCATTAGAATATGAAAGGCAAGCGCAATACTGAACCAACAATGTGTATAACGTTCATAAAGCTTAGCCGTGGTGGCAAAAAAAAACTTCATGTACAAAGTTCATTCATCCAATATCCTTCTGATCATACACAAGTCTTTGAACGAAATTCTCAATTCACCATACGGATTCAACTTCATCTCAGATCCAATATCCAAAATAATTAAGAAACTTAATTTGGTTTCTTTTTACAGAAATGCCTGTAGTTCAGCCCAACAGATCTGCAACATGTATCTAAAGAAGACTATGCCCTTGTGAGCCTCGCCTATCTATAGTAAACTTCCAAACTGACAAGAGTCAAATAAAACTCTGCATGGCATGGCTTTATAGAACAACAAAATTAATGCATATTTTGCTTAGGAAATTTACTTTTAGTAATACATCTATAATCACTTCAATGGGATCTATAGACACTAAAAAACAGCAAGAATGTGGGTGTCGCAAGGCAACAGCAATACAAAGATGATAATTTATTTGGTTTTTGACAGAATAATTTAAACACTTTCCAGAAGAATAACCAATAGGAATGCATGCTTCTATAATGTATGAAACGGGTGAAGAAAACGGACAGAAATTGGAAATTAAAAAATGACATTAAGATAGCCAAGTGAGAGAAATCAATAAACAGAGACAAAAAAATAAATAGTTTAGGAGAACTACACAACAGATTTAAAAAACAAAAATTGCAACCCTAAAATGATGGGTATGATTCAACTCCACAGTTACCTGAGATTCATCAAGTAGTTTTTTACTAGCTTCCAGCTCCCTTTTGAGCACAACAACCTCCTCTATAACATTTTTAAGCTTGGTTTCAGTTTCAGTCAGTTGATCTGACTTATCTGAAAGTGCACTTCGTAGTTCCAACAACACCTTATCATCATTTACTTTGGATTCTGAGTCTTGAGAAACTGTGGGGTCAAAAGGTACAAGGTCATGTGACACAGGTATGTTCTCACCAGTAGAACTGTTTGTTAACGACATGCCTAATTGTCCGATTATCTTGTCTTTCTTATCTTTATCAGCACTCTGTGCTTCTTCCCGATGAGGCTCCATCATAGATGAGTCCAACTGTGGGTTCTGAACTCCAGAGGAATCCAACATGTTTTCATCCACCCCATCTAACACTTTACCAGTATGTTCTGTGAACAAACCAAGTTTTGCATCCAGGGAACTTGAGATGCATGAAACCTCATCCATGGGCTCAGAAGTAGATATGGAAGGCATGTGAGCTTCACTGCTGATAGATTCTGACTTTATTTCCTTCCCAGCCACATCATTTACATTGGAAAGCTTCTGCCCAAGCATATACTGATCAGACAATTTCTGCTCCAATTCTTGTATACGTTTCTCATATGACATACATTGCATTTGCTTCATCTTAAGCATGGAGTGAATATGTTTAATATATTCATCTTTCAAATGCAAGGCTTCTTCTGTCTTTTCTCTAGCATTCTTTAGCATATTATTCACCCTTTCATCATCCAATGACTCATACTCTACCTCAGGACAGAGCGAACATATTAAAGCTATTCTACCAGCAAGCTCAGCTTTCAGTTTTGCATTCTCAACTTCCATCTTGCAGGTTCCAGCAATTTCAATCAACTCACTGCCATCTGGCAAGCCTTCAGAATCATATCTCTCAATGGAGTCAGCAGCAATATCTACATCCTCAGCCAAATGAGAGCTATCACTATTCAAAGCAGTTGAACCTTTAAAGCTTCCTAGCTTCTCCATCTTGGAAGTTATTCCTGTTAGATATTCAGGAGCATATCGATCCACGTCTGATATGTCAATATTAAGCAGATCACCATCAAACGGAGCTATATTGACATCACACTGGTTTGGACTGTCAAACAATCCCATAGACGTTAGTACATCTTTAGGAATGCATGAACTATGAACTCTCAAAAACTCCTCTCGTCTACTGAGTTCGGCCTCACGTTTTATAGCTAATCTTTCAGCCATTTGCCCAGCCATGCCCATGTACAGCTTCATAGAAGCCTTTCGTCTCACTATCTCTGCAAGGCAAGCTCTGTATGCTGCACCAATACCGTGGAACAACTTTAAATCCACAAACAAGCCATCCTGACGAGTCATTGCCTCTTTAAAAACAGGGAACTGCAGCTTTTGATCTTTGATGAGATAAGAAACATAGGTTATGTTTCGAGTGTAATTGTGCACAAAGTTATTCATTTCATTCTTGTTTTCCTTGCAAAATTCTAGTAGCTTTGAAATAGCACGATCACAAGCCTGCATTTTGGGCAGGTGATTTTTGTCATGAACATCGTACATAGGACCCAAGGCTGAAACTGCATCATGAGGACGAAGTGAGGAAGACAATTGAGAGGATAGACAATCATCTACCAGTTTCTTTACAGTGTTAACATCCTTGCTGCAAAAATCCCATGAAAACATAATTGATAAGATGTTCTGATAAGTTTAATATTATGAAAATATCTCAGAAGAAGAGAAATATAAACATAAAATATAAATTAAGTTACAAATTACAACAATCATTAAGTACAGCAAAAGTATTATTCCATTTGATTCGTCTCCAGTGAACTATAGGCACTCCTAAAACATGGAATGGATCAAGAACTTTGCAAAATGGCGTTTAACTATTTCAGGCCCGCTAAGTGTTAACACAACATATGAGAAGTTGAGAACCAGATTTTGCATATTGAAGTCATGAGAGAAGTAACAAGTTAAAAACAGGATGCCATATCAAACTCGGTATACACATTAACTTTAGATGCTCCGTTAACAGGACAAAGCACACAAAAAATAGTTGAAAAATGTTAAAATAAAAACTAACCTCAGAGATTGCATGATACTCTTTTGTTCATTTATGTATCTCTGGTGTTCTTTAATTGGTTGTTCTATATTCTTGATGGGCAAGAAAGCCCTGGTGGACAACAATTCCTCCGCCCGACGCTTCACTTCCCCAAAAGTCTGCTTAAATTGTGACACTTTATTCTCAAACTGCTTGTGGGAGCTGGTGCAATTCTCCACTGACTTCCTCAAGTTTTCCTCCTTGACCAAATCCAGTAAGCATTTGCGATTAGCAGTTTGCAAAGCAGGGTGAAGTTTGATGGACCTTAGTTTCTCAACATTCTTCCCAAAATTCACCAAAAGATCAGAATGCATCCTGTGTTGTTGCATATAACGTTTCATGAAGTCGAAATAGCTTTGGTTAATCATTCGATAATACTGATCCAAATTACCCCTTGCAACCTCCATTGCTCTTTCTTGGACCATCTGTTCTCTCCAAAGCCTCTCACAATGCTCATATTTCATCACAGTACTAGTATATATAGCATGCCCCCGATGATAATGGTACCTGAATTGTCGTTCATAAGAAGGTAAAGCCTTCAGAGCAGGATCTGAAGCATCATCAAGAGGGTGTGAATCGTGGGAGGATGCTGGCGATGGAGGCTCCAAATGGTTGGGAATATCAACTTGCTCCGGTGGTGGAGGCGGTGAATTGTTTTGAAGCCTTGATTTGTTGAATATGAAAACCTCCCTCTCGTCAGATGGTAGCTTGTACGCAGATAGCGGGCGATGTGATTCCAGCTTCATATCCAAACAAAGAACAAGCTGATCACTGAAATTAATTCCCGTAACAGATTCAATAGACCTCATAACTGCCTCAACAAGTGTGTTTTCATTGCAATCCAACTCAAAAGAGTGTCCATTCTCAGCAATATGAACAAGCAACTGGCCCTGATGGACTAAACTTCCAGACACGCTGCTACTCATCTTATCCACCAATCAACACAAGAATGAATCACAATCCCTTTGTCCACCAAAATATTAAACCAATCAAAAGCACACAGGGTTCGAATCACACCCCCACCAATAGCTTAAACACAAAACAACATCAAGGAAAATCCGGCATAACCTTTTTTTTTACCTCACAAACTCGCACTTCACCTGATAAAATGTATAGAAGAGGAACAAGGACAAAATTCTGGATTAGGAACCTATTAAATTCTCAGATTACTGAATCCGGAAAAGAGTCCAACCAACGGAAGAAGAAAAATACAACCAAACAGATTCTAGGCTAAATTTTAAAATCAATTAATCAATCAATTCAACCCTTAACACTGCATCAACAGCTCAACTTTGCACATACCCAACAGAGATATTCGCGGAAAGACACAAACTTTAACCTCGGATCCCCTCGAAAACCCTAGTTAGAGCACCCCAACTCAGAGAACAGACCCACGTGTGCAACAATCAATGAGGCCGAGACTAAAACACCCCTTATCGTTGTCAAAAAGCGATAATGAAGAAAATGCCCCAAAAGAGACGAACCTATCAAACCCCAAAAACGAGGGCGTAGAAAAAACCCGAATTACGCCCCACCCGGAACCCAGTTCGTGAAGGGAAGTCAGAATTCAACACGTGACAGAGCATATATAACAAAATTGAGAAGTACAGAGTCCGTTGGGTTGGGTTGTTGAGGGGAGAGGGTAAGGCGAAAATCTTGAAGTGACAAACAAGAATATGGTTAGAAGAAGACGTGGAGATTTTGATTTTCCAGAATCTCGGCTAGACAGAAGAACAAAGCTACCACGAAACCCCTTCTGATGATTTCTTAGAAATCAATCACTGCAACAACCAATTTAAAATATACCCTTTCTCTCTCTTCCCGTCTCTCTCTCTCCCTATGCATTTACTCTTCCCCTTTCCCCATATTTGTTTTATAGATTCCACACAGAACCTTCTGCGGGAAGTAACTCTCGCATAACAGAACCTCTCTCTCTATCTTCTCTCTCTTGGCTGAATGTTTGGACAGATTGAAAAAGCAGACACTGTAGTGAATTGTTATATATATCACATCGAATTATAGAGCCTAATCCGCATTTAATAACTGATCACTTTTAACTTTAGCCATGATAATCATTTAAGATGGTTATGCAAAGATTAAGATACATTGCATCCACTACTGTTAGTTTTATTCTTTTGACCCTGAAAAACGCCAAGTAATAACAATGCCATTTTGTTTGGATCTCTTAGTTTAGCAATTAAATCTATCTGTTCTTTATTTTTTTACCTAAAATTCAATCTGTAATGTATCTGAAAAAAAAAAGAAATTCTGTTAATATGTTTTTAAGGAAATAAAACTTCGCTGTCAACCTAAACAGAACGCAATAACTAAATTATTATAATAATAATAATAACTAAAAGTTGTTGTTCTAGCTTGCGCTGACCAATAAATTAGAATAATTCAACTGTATTTATATTTAGAACTTAGTACCTATTTTACTCTAATAACAACAACTTTACACACTCCATTAATAAAATTACTTTTATGTAATTTATAAGGTGTCTATTTGGTCTATTTATTTTATACTATAAGAGTATTCTATTGTTATATCACCGTATTCAGGTATTTATTTTAATCTAAATATCATTAAATTTTTTTTTACACATAAATTTATGCCTCATATAATTATAATAATTGAAGTGATTATAATGAATATTTACTCCAATCAACTAAACAATTAAACGATATATGTAAGTTTTGATTTTATATAATATGATAGGAAATTTATTTAGTATATTATATAATTTTTATAATAATATATTTAATAATGATTATAATATTATTTTTTAGATATAGTAGTATTTTTTTATAATTATAGTAATATTATATGAAATTTGTTATAATTATTATTAGGAATGAAGGGAAATAAAAATTATATTATTTAGTTTAAGCTAATTATATTATTTAACTTAAGCTAATTATAATAGTTGAGATATTTATTATTTGAACATTTAAACTGATTATTTAAATTAAGTTATTATAAAATGTTAAAATAAATAAATTGTGCAATATTGATTGCATCAAGTTAATTATTCAGTTGAATATTTATAATTTGAATCTGTCAATTGATTGTCTAAGAAGCCATAGATACTTAAAAAAATAAATAAATCCTGCAATACTTATTTTATAATTTAAGGTAATTATAATGAATACATTATATTTGGTCAAGTATGATACTATAAAAATAATATTTTTTTTTTCAATTTTATACGCCAACTTTTCTAATTCCTAACCCATTTTTTCTTTTATATTATACATATTGTTAATATATAATATAAGCGGATGCACGAGATTTGTAAAGAAAATGTAATAAATATACATAAATATTATAAAGAAAATATTTATTTTTAAGTTTATTTATTATTTATATTCGTACATGTCATCGTGTCAATTACTTTCTTATCACATATAAATATAAGCATTTCGTATCACACATTGGTTAGTAATTTAAAATCAACATAATATGATAAATCATATAGTATATATATATATATAATAGTAAAGAGATTATTTATGTTCACAGTTCAAAATACAAATTTTAATCTTTAAAATATAATTATTTATTAAATTTTTAAAAATTGATCGTTAATTTTACAAATTTTTTGCAAAATTTTATTTTTTTTCTATTTATCAACAGTTATTCTCTCATTTTTTATGATATATTTCACGTTTTTTTTAATAAATATAATTTTATTTTATTTTAAAACTTATGTTGTATGTATATTTTATTTTTCTAATTTTATATTTAATAATTATTTTAAAAGTTAATTATATATTTCTTATTGATAATATCTATAACAATATATAAAGAGAATTTCCTCTTTTGTGTCCACATTTCATAATATCAATTTTACCCTTTATAATATAATTATTTATTATCACCCGTGTTAGCTGACACTGTTGCAACCGAAATCGCGACGGGACGGCGAACCAAAAATTAAAAATTTGTAAAAACAGAGTTTGGAGTGGCCAGCATAGTTATAGGAAACTATGAAAACCATTAAAAAAGAGCAAGTTATACGAAAAAACAGATTTTGGGTCCGAGAGTCGGTTACGCGGGGAAGGTATTAGCACCCCACAACGTCCGTCCTAAGACGGTACCTTTAATTAAATGTGTAAAAGTTGCGTGGTTTTTCCAAAATATTTATTTTCCCAACAAATAATAATAGATGAATTTACAAAAGAGATAAAAATATTGTTTTATTTTTTTGAGCCCAACAAGGATTAATCCTCGCTCCTATGTATTGAGAATCAGGTTCTTTATGAAAAAATTATTTGGAAAAATATTTGAAAAATGATTTAATTTGTTTTATAATTTTAAAAACCTTTTTATTTAAATTAAGTATTATTTTAAAATTGGTGTCACGCGACGCGAGCCGCCGGATAGACACTTGAAATAAATTCTTTTTTTCTAATCTTTTATTTTTTATTTTTTTAATCATTTATAAATTTTTAATATTTTTTTAAAGTTATTTTAAAGTAGTTGTAGATGTCATTACGACGTGAGCAGCCAAATAGATATAAAAGAGTAAACAAAGAAAGTTTTTTTTTTTATTTTTAGATCATTTGTATATATTTTTAGAAAAAACAAAAGTCTAAATTGGATGTCATGCGACACGAGCGGCCGGGCAGACAATAAAGAAAGGGGAAAAATATTTTTTCTCATTAAAAAAAAGAATGAAAATTGAAAAAAACTAAATCAAAAGATGAAAGAATGGAGAGTGACGTACCTTAAAAAAATTTCATTGTCTATGTGGGTGGTAATGAGAGAAAGAGAGGGTGTAGAGAATGTTTTCTTCTTCTTCTTTTTTCTACCTCCTTCAACCTTTTTTTTAAAGAGAGATAAAACAGGAGGTGTGTATGTGGGAGTGGTGATGGGAAAGAATCAGAGAAGTGTAGAGAATTTTTTTACCGGTTATGATAGAGTGCATATTTATACTCGCACATTGCAATATCAATGCAATATCAACCTTAATTGTAATGAACAATATAATAAAGAAATTGGTTATGATAGCAACACATTATGAGAATCAAATTCATAGTAAATCAGAGCACAAAATCAATCCTAATTAGTAATATTGATTATAACCATTTGAAGAAATATTTCTTCTAATCATTAGAATCATATCACTACTTTCTCTTTATTCATTTTTTTTTCTTTCTTATGAGTAGGTTGAGTTGTTAGGCTCATGAGAAGAAGTGTGATAATTAATAACAAATTGGGCTCTTCTCTCTTTATTCCTTTTTTTTTTTTTTTTTTTCATCTTTTTTTTCTTTTTTTTTTCTAAAATTAAAGTTTGAAAATCTTTGAAGAAAATAATGTTTCATATTTTTTAAATTTTTTTTGAAAATAAATTTATTTACCCGGACGAAATTGGGTGTTGACAGACACTAATTATGCGACTTGGGTATTAAACAATAAACTTTGGCTTAACAGTTAAAGGTCAAAGATATGTTGATCATATTATTCAAGAAGTGATTGATATTACATATGTTGTTGAGGTTCCCCGTTAGAAGAAGACCAATGCTTAGTTATGCATTGTTCTCAAGGGTACCTTCACTCTTCTTTAAAACAATTTTTTGGCTCCTACGACAGAAGTCTCCTGAAGTCGGAGAATAGGCCAAATTATTATATACAAATGATATTAATGTCTTTATGGTGTTTTTTTCATGATATTTTCAATGTTGTTGCTCCTTGGCATAAGGACTTTATGGCTTATTATATGTGCTAGATTCATGTTTTTTTCATGAATTTAATGAGTTATTCTGTCTTGTCTCTTCTCCTACCCAAGAAATATATCACTGGTTAAGTTTTTTATGGTATTGCCATTACACAGACTTGTTGATAAATATCTCTATATCCATGATCGGATTTTGGGTTCACCTATTGTACCCAATTTGACTTTTAATGGTTCTACTTTGTTGCATGTACAAAGTAAACCCATCAATGATACACCTACTTCAGTTGATGATTCCTCTGCATTAGTATCTCAATGTGATGATCACATTCGTTCTCGCAAGCCTGAAAAAGGTCGTCACAAATGTGACCTTTGTGGTAAGCTAGGCCTACAAGATTGAAAGGTGGTATGCATTACATGGACGTCATCTTCAATTTGTTATTGTTCAGATTGGTCCTCCCTCACAATATGAACAACAAGAGATCAAGGCGGCCATCCTCACAATATGAACAACAACATATCAAGGCGGCCATGTAATGCATAACACCTGTCAATCTTGTGGCCTATCTTGTCATAATGGTCACACTTGTGACGTCCTTGTCCTTTTTCCGACTTGCGAGAGCAATTGAAATCATTTTGTTAAGAAGACCAATACAGAGAAATCATCAATAGAAACATGTGTATCATTGATGGGTTTACTTGGTACACGCAAAATAGTGGAACAAATAGAAGTCAAATTGGTACAATAGATTAACCCAAAATTTGATCACGAACATTAAATATTTATTAGCAAGTTCGTGTAATGCCAATATCATGAAAAAATTTGATTGGTGCTCTATTTCTTGGACATGGGTAATAAACCATAGAATCCTGATGTCGAGAAGCAACAACATTGAAAGGATCATGACAAACACCATAATAGATGTTAAGTATCATTGGTGTATAATAATTTGACGTGTTCCCAAATTTCAAAACATGTTTTGTAGGAAGAAAAAATTTGTTTTAAATAAGAGTGAATGGTACCCTTGAGAACAATGCATACATGAGCATCAATTTTTTGCTAATAGGTAACTTTAGCAAAAGCAAAAACAATAAAAATCACTTTCGGAGTAACATGATCAATATACTCCTTACTCTTAATCAAAAGTTTAACGTCTGATACTCAAGTTGTATAAATAGTGTCATCTAACTTATCATTAGATGCGTGCACATTGACATAATTAATATATATATATATGTACAGATCAAATGTATTGGTGGCAAAAGAGATGTCAGAAGAGACAGTATCAGAATAAGCCATGGACGAGCAAGAAAGAAAAAATTGTTAAAAATTGAAAGAGACCCATCAATGCAGCAAAACCAATTCCAGAGAGAAAAGGCCATGATGAGTCGACCACCATTTAATTCAATATACAAACATGAGTTTATGTACTTGAATTATTCCTGATCCCTACACTAAATTATTTCGTTTATACAAAAGCCTAAATTATTTTACAATATTTTCTAAAATTTTAAACTTATATCACTCTTCTTCTTAATCAAAGTAAAAAAAGAAAAAAAAAAATCAATGGTTCAAGACCAGATATTTACTTTGATCAATAATTTGTACCAACTAACTTCGATATATTTATTGTCACTTTCGTTACTAGAAATGACAATGGGACGGGCGGTGAGAACGAATTTCGCTATCCCATACTTATCTCTGTAGAAAAAATTTATCGTCATTTTCATACCTAAATTCAACAAATATCAATTTTTTGTCTCATCCCCATCTCCACTAGATAATGGATATAATCTCGTACCCACACTCGTACCCGTTTTCTTACTACTTCAATATTAATTTTAATTAATTTTATAAAATAATAAAAAATTACGGTAAAGTAAATATATTATCAAATATTCAATATTAGGAGGATGGTTGTTTCTTCGATATCAAATACTTTAAAATAAATTATAATTATTTGCATTTTAGATTAGAATACCAAATAAAATTGTATGAGAACCAAAACATTTATTAAATTTGTAAACATTAATCAAACCTAGTTGATAAAATTTAAAAATATTTTTTTAAAAAAATATAAAAGGAAGATAAATATTCAAATTAAAATATATTTTAAATGTTTGTTTACTTCAATTTTTTAAATTTTAATGAATCTCTTTTTTATACACTAATAAAAGTTATAACACATCACTTGATCAAAATGACGCAAAGAACAAATAATAAACATAATAATAAAATTTTGACATAGATCTTGTATCCTTTTAACTCCAATATATATTGGATGGTGATAAAAAAAAAATACTCATGACAATTACATTATATTTTTATATTATAGTAATTAAAAGTTATTTATATAATTATAGTGAAAAATATTAGAGTATGATTGATAATGAGTTGGAAAATAAAAAATAATTAGATAAAATATATCGAAATAGTATTCTACATGATAAAAATAAATAACAAATAAAAATATTAAAAAAATTAAGAAATGTGTATCTTAAAAACAATTTGAGAGACTATTTAAATGAATCACACAAAGAAAAACAAATGTATAATTAAGGGTATGATAAGATGAAAAATACCTTAGAGGTATAAGAAAACTTTTTAAATATCAACATATATTCAATGGTCGAGAAATAACAAAAATTATTTTAGCGAAACAAAAAAAATTCTTCATATGAAACAAAAATGAATAATAATAAGTAAAGATTTTTTTTATATTACCTAGTAAATGAAAGGTTTATGATATAAAACACTTAAATTGAGAGTATTAAATATTCTCATGTGGGATTGAGTTAGGCTTAAAATTCACTTCTAATATAGTATCAGAACCATTATTTAAACAAAATTAAAGTCTATCATAACGAACTTTCTTGGACATTCTGTTCAATCCACTATCTCGGCCTACTATCAGACCACTCATCTCTAGTTCCACGCACGATATGAATATACCTTGACGTGAGGGGGAGTCTTAGAAGTCTCACATCGACTATAGATAAGATAATTTCATAATATATTAGTGAAGTGCAAACCTCATCTTACAAGCCGATGCTAGTGTATTCGCATTTTATAATTTTTAATTTTCATAAAAATTTGAGTTAAGATCAATAAAAAAAAATATAATTAATTTTTAAAATAATTGTCTAATGTAAAATTAGAAAAATAAAATATAATAAGTTTTTAAAATTAAAGACCAAAGAAGTTTTTAGAATAACAGTTAAAGATAAATTATTTATAAAATAATTAATTTTTAAAATAATATTAAGGGTAAAACTGAAATAACAAAATATGAAAACAAAAGAAGATATTTCTTTATATATATATATATATATATATATATATATATATATATATATTTATATATATTTATATATATATATATATATATATATAATACTACGTTGAATTATTAGTTAACTCCTAATCTTATTTTTCAATTTAGCATTTATTTTTTTCTCTTATTTTATATTTCTAATAACCACACTTTCAAAATCACTCAACTTCTTTAATATATCACATACCTGCTTATCATTTATTATTTTAATATCCATTATTATTTCTTCTTATCATTTTATCTTTTAAATGATTATTTTTATCATACATAAAAAATAATATGTAAAAGAAATAAATTTACTCTGTAAAACTTAAAAAATGACATTTTAGAAGTGATAATTGTTAAAAACTATTGAGACTCAATTATTGAAAAGTTAAAAAGGTTTAGTATAAATAGAGTTCTTATTAACTATTCTTAAAACACACTTTTGTGAAACACATTATTTTTCTATAAGTCACTTTTCTAAAGTTCTTTGACTTTTATCTAAAAGTTCTTCCTCTCTACTCGTCTGATTAAAGAACTGAGATAATAGGATTGATCCTCACGGTGAACTCTTCAATTTGGACCGATCAGTTCATGTGAGTCTTATTCCACTTGCATGCATCTTTTAAGCCATAACTGATAATGGTATGTCCTAATTGTTCTTGTATTGTTCCTAGGTGTATATAGAGCAACTTATGGATCTAAAGGTGATTATGTGTCACTAAGCTTGTTGAGCCCTTCTAACAGGTAAGGGAAGCTAGTATTTATATGTGGGTGAGTTTATCAATTTGATGTTTTTTATGTTATTGCAATATTGCCCTTGGGAATGGTAATTTGGTTGGTTATGATGAATCTGATTTAATGTGTATGGCTTATTTGATTTGTATGGTTTGGATGATTGTTTCATGCTTAAGTGTTTTGGTTGATTTTGTGTTGATTGAAGGAATTATAATATGAGAAATTGAGCGAATGGGTACGAGCCTAATGTTTTAAAACTATTTTTGACCAAATCACTAAAAGGGAGTACCAAATTGATCAATTGAACAAGTCTCATTTCCCCCAAATCAAAGATTTTCATCTGTTGATATATGATATAATGCTGAGAGGTGGCGGACTAGCGCTAAATGTCAACCTCCTTGTGTAGGTCCATGAGCATTTTAGCTCCAGGCCGCTGAGCGTCATGGTTTGCGAATGTTGTGGCGCTAAGTGGCAGTAGTGCACTAGCAGTGCACTGTTTAACGCCATCTTTTCACTACAAGTCTGGAGCATTTTAACTGCAGGCTGCTGAGCGCTAAAAAGTGTTGTCTTTTGCGATAAGAATGAAATTGAAGGCCAATTTTGTATGTTGACCTTGTTTTCATCTTTGGTTGTTTGGTATAGACTTGTTATGGAGTTGATGTATGTTTACAATGTTGTTTATTATTGATTGAGGTGATAATATAGTTGGGGACATGGATGATGGTGTTTGAGGAATTTCAAGGAGAAATTCTTTGTGGTGATAATCTTAGTGTATGTCTTGACACAAGAAATGTTAGTAAGGATGTATCCTTGACTTTAATAATTTTTCACATCTTAAATACAGTAGAATAAGTTATGTGGTGAGAATCGTAAGAGATGCTAGCATTTGGACTTGTTTGGGTTCTAGGTACTCAAGGGATTAACCTTGTGTGTGGTTGGGTGATGACCCCTTGAGACTAGTCTCTGCAGAGTTTAGGGACAATCACATGTATACACCTCCATGAATTCTTTATCAATGACATATATCTGGACAATTAAGTTAAGATGTTTTGTGTGCAAATTTATTCCTTGTATTTTAGCCATGTTTAGCTATATATATATATATATATATATATATATATATATTTATTTATTGTTTTTAAGTCAACTCTTTCATATACTAGCTTACCCTTTTGTGTGCTTTGTTTCTTTTGTTATTGGTCTCTTTCTTTTGCGATAATCACCTATTAGGTATGAGCAAATGAAATTGTAAGTTTAAAGACACCTTAAGAATAAGGAGCCACTAGTTAGAGGTATGGGGAAGATGTAGTCTTTGTAATGAATTAATTAGTTTAGTTTGAGTGTATAAATGTTATATTTTTATAATTCTATCTTTTGTATTACTGTATTAATATATTTTATACACTAAATTTATCTATTTTGAATATTATGATGAAATGTTATATTTTATTAGTTTTAAGCTACTAAAATGAGATACTACAACCTCCAATAACAATATTACTTTTATAATTTTTTTCATCTATTTTAATAATTATAATAGTAATAACAATATTTTTTATATTTTATTATCATAAAAAATAGAAAACTCGTGGAGCATGTAACTCTACTAATTATAACAGTTTTTTTTTTTGTATTATTATTTATGTCTGTTAATAAAAAGATTAGTTTTTATAATTATTTTGATACATATTTCGTTACCAGTTTTATTTTTACTCATATAAATCATTTTATTATTTTATCATTTAAATTTTATAATTATTTTTTAAAATTTAATTAACCATCTTTAATAAAATTATAAAAATGATTTATTTTATATATATTTTTGAAATAATAATGATATAAATACTTCTTTTTATTATCATAATAAATTAAATAGATACGTGTTTTCACCAGTAGTATAAACAGTAGTATGAAGTAAATGCATGTTGTTGTTTTTATTTAATTTTCTATTAAAATAGCAACAAATTTTGTACTATAGTCATTTCACATTTTGTTTTTCTTCTGCCGTTTTACTTCATTTTCTACAAAGTAAACCGCATTCAATTTTGTCTCCATAAGTAACCATAGAAGGCTTTTCTCAAATTTTATATTTCCAATTTGTCATATTTGTGCCTGTTCAAAGCAGTAATTATTTTTCTCGTTTTCTTTTGAAATATTTTCAACTTGTCATATTTATATGGTATAATTACTCGTATAATACCCAATTTGGAGCTAGTGTGTCAAATAGGTATTCGATTTTAAAAAGTGTCAATTGCATTCCGACTTTTGAAAAAGTGCTTCAATTATGTTCCTTCCAGACAGAGTTGACTAACGTTGTTAGTCAACTCCCACGTGTCAGTATGTGATTTTTTTGTTTTTTTTTTTAATTTTTTTTTAATTTTTTTAATTTTTTAAATTTTTTTTGAAATAAAATAAAATAAAAATGTCACGTGTCAAGTCCGTGTGTGTGCCACGTGGCATTGTCAGTGCCACGTGACATTGCAGTGCCACGTGTCAGTATCACTATCAGATGCCATTATGTTGATTTCGATTTAGTCCTCATATATATTTTTTTGTTTCAATTTAGTACGTACTTATGTGTATCTGATTCAATTTTGACATAATATTTTTTAATAATTAAAATCCATTTTTTATAAAATTAAAAGTAATTAACTATAAAAGTTTTACAAAAATTAAGTATTTGATATTTATAGTAAAATTTAGTGGTAAAAGTCATTTTATTAAGTCATTTTTAATAAAAAAAAATAGTATTACATTCATACCAATAGAAATTTTGGTTTAAAATTAGTAAGAGACAATATTGTTCTATTTTGAAAAAAAAAATAAAAATTAACAACTGAGTACTTAATAAAAAAGTAATTAATAAAGTAATATGTTAAAAAGTCATTTTTAATAAAAAATATTAGTATAACATTTATACAAATAATAAATTTGGTCTGAAATTGAAAGAAAAAAATAAATATTAGTACTTAATTTTGTAAAAATATTTATACTTAATTATTTTTAATCTTATAAAAAATGGATTACAAAAATATTTTAATTATTAAAAAAAATTGGAACAAAATTGAATCAAATACACATACTTAGATACTAAATTGAAACAAAAAGACGTATATGGGGACTAAATAAAAATCAACATAATTACATCTGATAGTGACACACGTGGCATTACGATGCCACGTGGCACTGACAATGCCACGTGTCACACACAGACACTTGACACATGGCATTTTTATTTTTATTTTCAAAAATTTTAAAAAAATTAAAAAAATTAAAAAAACCACATACTGACACGTGACATGTTGACTAACGATGTTAATCAATTCTGTTTGATAGGGACCTAATTGAAACACTTTTTCAAAAGTTGGGATACAATTGACACTTTTTTTAAACCGAGTACCTATTTGACACACTAGCACCAAACTACTGAATACTATACGAGTAATTATACCTATTTATATCTATCTAAAGTAACAAGTGTATTTTTTTATTTTACTTTTTTTGCATTTGACTAGTTCCAATTGATATTAAACCGAGTATTTGGATCAACATATTGCTATGATTTTTGGAGGTATAAAATTGCAAGAGAAAAAAGAGATTATGATTTTCGCACAAAATGAAAATTTGCCTTAAATAGCCACTGAAATGACAGATTTAAATTGTCTTTTTTTTTTTTTTTTTTTCTGTTACAAAGCAAAGTAAGATATACATATACTAATAATATTATTTTAACTGCACCTTGAATGTTCACATTTTGTGCATATATTATTATTCTTTTTATAGTTCAATATATTATTAAATTTATTTACAATAAATCACATTTTATTTTAAATTAGCTATATTTATTAAAATTTAATTTTATCTAAATAGATTTTATTTTTTATTCATTTTAATTATAAAAGTAAAAGTGTAATTTTATATTTTAATTTATCAAAACATTTTATTTTATTTATCACAACTATCAAATTATTCTTAATTTTTTATGATTTTTTTTCAAATTTTTTCATTTATCCGATACAACAAACAATATTACAATCATTTCTTTGTCATTTCAAATTCATTTATCGACTTTTCATCAGATCATCTCCTCAATCCAAATACAACCAAAGACTTTCCATATTCAAAGTGAAGAAATACATTAACGCTTATAAAATATTTTTGGATAAATTTGCTGTTCTTAGCATATCGTGTTTGCAACACTCTTTTGTATTTTCTATTTTGAAATAAAAATTGCAAATATTGTGTCACTATTTGCTTCGAGTTCGTATCCACAAACTTCTACAAATGATATACTAAAATCCAATTAAAAATATAGAGTTGATTAAGTATTTTTGATGGAAGAATACGAATGAAGGTACGTAATTAGTCACGTGTAGAAATGCAAGTAGACATAAAATATAGAATTTGAAAGTTGACAGCGAGTGAAAACACAAATAATGTCCTCATACGTTGCTTTTCCAAACAAATGAACACAATTATTGATTTACAAAATCATCTTTAAACATTATAATTAATAGTGCAGCCATTTTTCCTTATGAAATGACAATTACAATTACCACGTGAGCCACACCAATCATTCATGTCTAGGAGATATTTCAGAGGCTACTTAAGCGGAATTACAATAAATATAATAACCGATACTCTTTAACAAAATAAACGTAATTTGTCTTTTACTGCTAATTTTCTTCTGAAAATATTTTTTATTCTTTTACGAACCTCTAACATTCTTAGATATGCATTACTGGATTAAAAAAAAGGTTTAATATATTTTAGATTACGACTCACGAGAGTTCATCATTGTGTTATATAATTATATATTACATGTTTAGAGCTCTTTCATACTCTAAATTGTCAATTCAGAGTAAGTCTAACATTTTGAAGATAGCGGAAGGGGTCTATTTTTTTTTTTAATTAAGTTAAATGTTACTGCTAAATTTTTCTTTTACTCACTTTCAACAAATAATTTGTAGTGGCACGGAAATCTGTTGAGTTTCTTATAACAAATCTGCTGTCCCTTTCAATACAAAATCAAAATTTAGAATTTATTATTGTCTTTTTCTTTATATAACACTCAACTCTTTTATTTATATTCATCGTGAGACTTTTAATTTATATTTAAATTCTTAAACATTCTTTACCAAAATCCTAACTTATTTATTTATCCTCAAATATTTAATTACCACACAACACAACACATGTACAGTACATATAATACACCCCTAATACAAACCGTGTCACCTGTACAATGATCCGTTAATAATTTAAACGGCGTCACAGAAAAGGACCAAATAAAACACGAATTATGAGAATGAGGACCATTTTAAACATTCTGTAAAAATGAAGATCATTTAAAACATTCTGTCAAAATGAGAACCATCCACAACAAGAATGAGGACAAAAAATGTATTTAAGCCTTTTTATTACCACTAAAAAGAAAATAAAATCTCTATGTAAATAAATTATTTCTTACTTAAATATTTAATATGTAAATGTTAAATTTATTTTCATACCAAATATATTGTACTATTCATTTTTTTATAAATAATTTTTTTATAATTTCAATCATTCAATAAAATTTATAAAAATAATTCAAAATTATTTATATATTATTTTTAACATTAGGAACATTTTGATCATATAACTTTTTATCTATTATTTTTTTAATATGTCACATCAATCAATTCGATTACGAACTTTCACAAATTTCATTTTTTAATCCACTCCAAAACCAATTCTAAATCCTTTTAAAAAATAAAAAATAATACCAATTTCACCCTCTAATTCTTCCGATCTATTCCTCACCCTCTTCCCAAATCAATCTATAAAAAAAAAAAAACACGAAAGCCTAAATCCCAACCTCAGGATAGAAAATGTATTTTGTCTTTGTGAATATTTTTTGGACTTGGCGACAATGAGATGATGTTGTGGCATTTATCTGATAGTCCATGTTTTGTGGCTCATAATAAAACTTAAGGGTAAGTTCCTGGAAACTTCCGTAACAACAAACACATGTAAATGCTATATTCAAAGTTGTTTTCATTTCTGCCAAAGAATCTAATTCCGATAGGATTCAAAATTAGAACACAAGGATATTGAAAGGAAGGGGTAGCAATTTCCACATACTTGCACTTTCATGTCCAAATATTCGGCACGTGGTCCCCATTTTCTTTTTTATCTTTGGTAACAACAATGAGTAACGTCTTCAATAAAACCAAACCTTTAATTAACCACTTTCAACTAATTCATGCCCAAAGTTAATTCCTTTGAATCGTCGTTTTCTTGAGGGAGAAACACGAAGGTCAATGTTGGCAACGACATCGTTTTCGATCAAGTGCCAAGGAAACCTCAAAACTTTGATAATTAATTAAATCATTCAGAAAACGAGTTTCTTCTGAGGAAAAGTCAATATCATAAATAATTATTTCCTACGTGTCAGTTTAATAATAACTTGATAAAGATTTTGGTTAAGTACAACGATTAACTAATAAAAGGATGGAACATAATATTGAATTATTGAAGTCTCTTTCTGCTACGTTGTTGGAGTGGGCACGCCATCTTGGCGGTTTAACTATATAGTACTACTACAATTGGTAATTCAATTCAATCACGTGATTATATTTTCCTTCTTAATTAATGCATTTTAAACTCTATAAATGATGATAAAAATATTTTACAATGACTAAGTTGAATTGAAACTAATTTTCGTTTCATTAACGATTTTATTTTGTATTAACATGACAAAGTTGCAAGTAAGTCTAAGAAAAGATTGTTTTAGCCAAAAGTTAGACTTGAAAATTGGATTCAAAACTATAATAATTTGCTTTGGTTAAGAAAGAAGCATTATAGTAAGGTGGATTGAGAACATTGGTTTGTTTACATTAATTATTTCATCACGGAATGATTATGGAATATTCCAAAATATTTCACTTTTTTTTTTCCACAAAATTTAATAATTTGTTTTGCCACCTTGTATCTGATGTGTATGCATACGTAGAAACAACAAAAGACAGACAAAGATATGATCATACAAATATCTGCGTCATCACATCCTATCAAATATTTTTGTTGGAATAAAAATATACCTCAATGTACACGATTCTAAATATTATATATATACATATAATTACATTATAATAATCTGGAAACAAGTCCTCTTTGATTCAAAATAGAACATGTCGTGTCACAATATCATGTGGTTAATCTCCATCCAAACTTATCTTCTCCGTACACGTGGCTCTTTCTTTTGCTTACAAGAAATGAGAAATGTTAAATTTCTGATTATTTTAGAATCCAGAGAATTAAAATTGGGACATGATATTCACTTATTTCCTATCCTTCAAAATTGAAGACAGTGATGTGTGACCTTAAAAGGTGGTGTCGTGAAGATTGAGAAGGACCACCACAGCAGAACACAGCATAGGAATACATCAACAAGTGCACATTCATAGATTTTGCTGCAGCCCACATGTTCTGTCTCTCCTTCAAAATGATAAGTATGGTGACACAACACAAACTCATATTAGATATTCTCAATTAGTTATAATTATAAGTTGTTAAAATCAACAATATGTTTAATAAATTGTTTATTAACTTAGGATCCTTGTACTAAGTAGTGTGCAGAGTAATGATACAGTTTGGTGTGTTGTGTTGTCTTCAAAGTGTATTGGTGATTGCAAGTGGGTGATTCTGATTTGTGGTCTATGTAGCACTATAGCTGGTTTTTGTTTCTTTTCCTATTCACTAAATAATGCCAAAACTGCTGTCATTTCATTTTTCTCACCCTTTTTTTTTCTTCTCTCTCTACAACAATATAAAAAATATTGGAATTAATGTTTGAGCTTATGATAAGTCACCTAAGAGTGAAAATAACTCGTCAAGATGATGATTCAGAAATTTATATATGGAACTAATTTATTTATTATTTAAATCTTAATTGTGTAAAAGTAAAGAATTATTATGTATAATACATAAACTAATATACCAATTTATACATGATTTCCATGTGGCTTTTAAAAATATTAAAGTTCGTATTTTATTTTCTAGAACTTTGTTGTTTGTTGGTGTTAACTCAAAATGTTATTAAAAGCATCAGTTTTCAGCTTAAATATGTTATTTTTTTTTCTTTCATAACCAGAATATATTTCTGAGTATTCAACGCAGGTGTATTTAGAAACTAAATTTATAATTATTTGTTAACTGATGAAAAATCGCGTACTAATTAAAATAAAATAAGCTTATATGCAATGAAAGAGAAAATGAAAATTTACACATTATTGTTGGAAGGAGTAGTAAGAGTATATCACCTTTATATAAGAAAAAAATAGCAATGATGAGGGAAGAAAGTTTATCTATTTAGGGTGGTCCACTGCAAATTAGTGCAACTGTTTTGATAGTACAAAAGAGTAGTTGGAAGGATGAAGACGAGTTAAGAAAAAAATAGTACTGCTGAAGTTCAGCCTTCAATGTGATCTCAGTCTTTGTGCATATATCAGATCAGTGTTAAGAAATCTATGAATTGCTTGCCCCAAGAACCAATGTTTCGTACGTTATCTAACATATTAGTTGGTTCAAGAAGCCGGAGTGTGAAACCTGTGTTAAGTTGACTATGTTGGCATAGTTTGTTGCTTTTTATATGTTAGTTTGGTAATAAATTGAGCTATCATGGTACATAACAAGTGGACTGTTTTTTCTTGTACCCTGGGATTTGGTTTTTCATGCAGCCTCATATTTAGAGAAAAGTTAAATCTCTGCTATAAATTTTGGAATAGTTAAATTTAAAACAATTTCTTTTTGTTCCAATTTTTATTCTGAAAAAGATAATCTGGAAACCATGATAGATTTAGTAACATCTATAATTTTATTGCAACAGTCAGCAGAGGATAGAGGGATTTAGGTTTTTCGTGAATTTCGAGCCCGATTATCAACATAATGAGCACCTTTAAATAATGAGAAAATCATCCAAGAAAAATGAAATTGCAAATTCTCAAAAGCTCCAGACATCTATCAGTCTCCTTACTGTAAGCTCTATGAGCCAATAGTATGAACTGCCAACAATATGATTAAGTCTTTGATATGTAAAGGACAATGAAAAGTCAAGAAATAAAGCAACTACAAGATAATAAATAACACAAAATATTTAAAAGGAATAAAAAATTTACCCGGTTTAGCAAAATCTGACAACCAATGTTTATGGCCTTCAGGTTTAACTCAAACATGGGTCACAGTTTAAAAGCAAGAAGGTTACTTCAAGACATTAGAAAGGAAGATAAGATGATATGGCCACAATTCTCTTTGCAGGCCTTAGAAATGAAACTATATCAGATTTATAGCATCAAGCGGATAGACATAACAAGGATGAACTCTGCTATCTACTTCAATCTTGATAAAATTTTAATATATAATTGAAGTTAATGAAATGAATAACTCTATGTACATGTTACAAAAATGATTTATTCTATGCCTAACGATCTATCTTTCAATCTTTGATGTAATACAGATATTCATACATTATAGCACAGGTAAACAGATAGAAAATGGTTTACATTATCAAAATCAGCTAAGGTCTTCAGCTCCTCCGCATTGTGCTTAAGCTTTCCTGCAAACCCAGTTTGAGTGGAGGAAATCGCCAATAATAGATATGTAAAAAATGATGAAAGCTTCGTTCTTCTTAAACCAGCCAAATAAGTATTGTTTTGAGCATTCTAGCAACACGAGACTTCTTTCCAGGCCTTTCCCAAAAACAACTTGGGGTCTTTCTTTGAAGTACAACTTCCGACCGGATGAAGTGTTGTCTCAGAAGCAGAAGATTCTGAACTATTTTGCCTCAAAAGTGAAGGCAACAACACTTCCAGGGAATCTTGTAATAGCTTCCTTTGAAGGAACTTTCAGTTGAAGAAGTATGGAGACTCGAGAACCTTCCCCAAGTCAAAATCACCTCTCTCTGGCACAGGAGGGAAAGCTAATCTCGGGTGTGATGTCTCAAAGCCTTCCAACAACTGTTAACAGATCAAATAATGAGGTTTTCTTTCTCCCTCTATTGGTTTAAAAGCAAAAGGATTTGCATTAAGTAGAATGATGCTATTATCGTGATGTTTAATATTTGATGATGAGAAAGTAAGAAATAACTCTTTTCCATGTGTTCCAATTACATAAGCCAATGTTTCTCATAATACAGCAAAACCTTACATTTTCAAGTATTGGCATGTTATAAAGCTCCACAAACTTTTCTCTAAGAATGTGACTCATTTTCTCCACGTCACATGCATGTGTCCAAAACGAGTCATGAACCCCTGCACACACATTTATTTCACAAAACTTAAGCACCAAAACATAAAGTATTTTTCTTTAATAAATTTACTTTTCCACCAAATTTTCTCCAGAATGGAGTATATAAAGTGAAAGTTGGACGTAAATATATTTACTGAACCAGATAACTAGATTACGGATTTAACTACAGTGGTTACTAACACAAATGTGCCTTGAGAATTAGCATCATAACATCACTTGAATTTGGACATCATAACATCACTTGAATTTGGACGTGATAAAAAATTGGCGAGTTAATTCTCAGCTGTATACCATATATATGTATGTATGTGTGTGAAAAAGGGAAGAATACATTACAAGTTATGACATTCAACCTTAGGCTAGGTACATACACCCAAAAAAGCAGCTTTATAAAAAGTTAAGACAAGGGGTGATAATGTCAGCAATAAGAGTGGGCAAAAAATTCAATTTTTATGATCCAACCTATTTTTTCTATGATCCAATCCATTCTATTAAAATTCCAATCAATTTAAAATTCATTTTATTGGATCTGGATATCAATTTAATCTATATTTTATATATTTTATGGATTGAATATCCATTCTCGAAATCTAGATTTTCAAAATGGATAATCCAAAATATCCAATCCAAAATTTGACTTTATATTTTTTGTTAGGTTAGGCTAAAGGTTAAGACGGACTAGCCTAAATTTTGTCGTATTTGATTGAGTTGGCGTGACACTGTACAAAATTTGGCCGAATTCTATCAAGTCGGTCCCGATCGAGATTTGACCCAGTTGGTCCTGGACAAAATTTGGAAGTATTCGGCCAAATCTATCAAATTCTTTGGTGTCAGCCCTATGAACACAAATTTGGATCCACATCCATTATTTGGATCCAAAATGGATTTGGATTAGATTTTCAATAGAGTTGACACCATAAAATTTGACAGATTTTTTGTCGAGGCCAACGAGGTCAAATTTCAGCATGGGATGAACTTGGATGACTTTCGAACGAATTTCGATCGGGGACGACGTGACCAAATTTAGGCTAAGGTTGACTCAACAAAATTTCAGTCAAGATCGACTTGACTGGATTCGACTGAATTTCGGCCAGGGCTGATTTTGCCTAATACGACCAAATTTTGGCCAGAGCCGACTTGGCCAAATATGGCCACATTTGGGTCAAGTCCTAATCAGTCAAATTTCGGTCAGGGTTGACTCCACTAAATTCGTCAGCCGAGACCGACTTCACTGAACATGACCAATTTTCAATCACAGCCGACTAAGTTTAATATAGTAAAATTTCGTTCGGGATTTAGTCGACCGAATACGGCTAAATTTGGACAAGTGCCGACTTGACCAAATTTTGGTCATGACCAACTCGACTGAATTTGGTCAAATTTAGGTTAGGATCGACTTGCCTAAATATGACCAAATTTCGGCCATGATCGACTCTGCCGAATACGACCAAATTCAGGTCAGGACCAACTCGATCAAATTTTGGTCGAGGCCAACACAACCAAATTTTGACTGAAGCCAACTCGACTAAATTCGGCCGAATTTCGGTCCAACTTAGTTGAATACGGCCAAATTTCGATCGTGATCGACTCATTTGAATACGGCCAAATTTCACCCTAGGCCGTCTCAGCCAAATTTGGGCCAGGGCCGACTCGGACAAATCTCAATCGGAGTCAACTCGATTGAATTTGACCAAATTTTGACTGGAGCCAACTAGGTTGAATACAGCCAAATTTTGGTCGCAGTTGTCTCGGTCGAATACGGTCAAATTTTGTCTAGGTCGACTTAGGCCAATGCAGTCAAATTTGGGTCGGGGTGAACTCAACCGAATACTTCCAAATTTTGTCCAGGATCAGCTGGGCCAAATTTCGACCGAGACTGACTTGACAAAATTCGGCCAAATTTTGTATAAGGTCACGCCAACTCAATCACATACGACTAAATTTGGACTACTCGGTCTCAACTTTTAGCCTAACCTAACTAAAAATATAAACTGAAAATTTGGATTGGATTATCCATTTTGAAAATCTAGAGTTAGAGAATGGATATCCAATTCATAAAATATATAAAATATATATCAGATTGATATCCATATCCAATAAAATGGATTGAATTTTTACTAAAATAAATATTAAATGAATTAGATTATAAAAAATGTATTTTTTGCCCACCCTTGATTAGAATTTTTTGACACATCTCTTCGCATATTGAATGTCAGAACAGAAAACCAATAAAAAAATATTGTCTGCCAACATCTAAACAATTTTCTAAAATCATTCATGTAATGATAGCAGACATATGCAAAAACTTCAAATTATTTGTTGTTGCATAGGGTTAGCTTTCCTATTTCCGGTGAAATAATGTCATTTCTCTTCTTTTGATCAATAAGAAACTTGAAGAAGGATAAACAGTAAAGAAGAACCTTAGCTATACTGCAACCAGTAAATCAAAGTACCATTATTTTATGAAAGAATCAAGTATTTCAGTGCAATAATGTGAGACGTGAGACGTGCTACGTAAGACGTGAGACGTGCTACGTGGAATGCGGAAGTTGAGACGTGGGACGTGCGACATGAGACGTGAGACGTAGGATGTGGAACGTGAGACGTAGGATGTAGGACGTGGAACGTGAAACGTAGGACGTGAGACGTAGAACGTTGGACGTAGGACGTGAGACGTGAGACATGAAACGTGAGACGTGGAACATGGAACGTGAGACGTGAGATGTCAGACGTGAGACATGGGACGTGAAACGTGAAACGTAAGACGTGGGACGTGGGAATGAGACGTGAAACATGACACGTGGGACATGAGACGTGAGACAACGTGGGACGTGAGACGTGAGACAACATGGGACGTGAGACGTGAGACGTGGGACGTAAGGCGATGTGAAATGTGAGACATGACACATGGGACGTGGGACTTGGGATGTAAGATGTGAGATGTGAGACGTGAGACGACATGAGACCTGAGATGTGAGACATGAGACGACGTGGGACGTGGGACGTGGGACGTGGAACGTGGGACGTGGGACGTGGGA
>Ga0214543_1001644_pt1 | contig 43545 bp, 21 predicted proteins | sample CNSS2metaG_FD_160094 | JGI IMG/M metagenome (GOLD analysis project Ga0214543, IMG submission 160094) | Root nodule microbial communities from cowpea collected in UCLA plant growth center, Los Angeles, California, USA - CNSS2 | ecosystem: Host-associated > Plants > Roots > Nodule | place: USA...
ATATTACTAAAAAACAAAAAAAAAAAAAAAGCGGTCGGCCCGCATTGCCACCCCTAATTTTAAATTAAAATTTTCCAATGGATTATAAAGACAGGGCATGCATCCGATTTACTTTCTTACAATAATAATAATATTGCTTGCATGCATAAAAGTAAAATATTGAAAAACTCGTAAATTGTAATATTTGTTTTTCTTCTCTATAATTCATTTATTTATATTAAAAAAATTAAAATGAATGGATTGGTTGAGTCATGTTAACCAATAAATGGATGATCATTGATCCATTTTTCTATGCATTCAATTTTTAACATCATAAAATATATTAATTTATATAAAACGTATGTTTCGAGTTTCTAAATTAATTTGCTTTGTGAAGCAAGTACCTTGAGCTTTACATTATTTATTATATGTTTTTATGCCCTTATTTATTACTTCTTTGTTTACACTCACACTTCTCCATAAAAACATAGTTGAGGTATGCACAAACGTTCTTTCTGTAACACGTAGTCAATGAATATAATTTCTTCCTTAGAGTAGCTATGTGATCAAGAAGATTTTTATGTTTGTAATCAATTAATCTATTTATTAGACTAATTATCTAAGTTATCTTTATTTTTCTTCCAAAGTTTTATAGGTTGCTGAAACCGAGACACATATTTCTGCAAATTTCACACATAAATGTTTAATGATGATAACTTCATAAGTAAATTTCTTATCCTCTTATCGATGTAAACGATATATAGCAGAAAATTCGAACATGTGTTGGTGTATGCAAGAGTCGTGACCTTAAACATGCGTGTTATATGCGTTTAGATACATTTGTCACTGCTTTATTTATGTTGTAGAGCCTGTTAATTTGACCACTTTCGTCAACGGTAGCTCACTTATGATGTAAACTCAGAAAACTTATGAGGTTAGCATTGAATTATTTAGCACCAATAAAAATGTAAACCATACCAACATTTTGCATTCCGTTTAATAGCTCTTCAACTAATAAAATTGTAAGTGTATGAATCATCCACGTACATAAATTGTTAAGATCAAGCATTAGGATTATAGTCATTAGTCAGTGTACAACTTTTTTATATTTAAAAGCGTAATAGTCTAAACACAACAATTTAATTGACAAGACTTATTTAATTTTTGCTACAAGATAATTGATGTCACATATAATATAAATTGATTTTATTTCTACTGAAATATTTGAAAGATGAAAATTCAAGAAAAACTATTTCAGATAAAATGAATTGCCATGAATGTCCTGCTAAATTATTATGTGTTGCTGATTTTCTTCAACATTAATTGATTTAATGAAAAAAGTTGATTAATATATAATGATAGAAACAGATGTCATAGTTATGTCACTAATTCAAGATTCTAGAACATGCATAGAAAGGATATATAGCCTACTTGTGCTTCACTTAAGCTAATAACATATAGATACATCACTATTTTGAAAAATATAGAATATGGATAATGCATGTGCTTTACCTAAATAACAGACAACCATGTCTTTAAGCTTCACATATACTCTATTCTAGTGAAAATGCAGGCTTATTATGGTTTTATACCCTTTTTTTTTCATTTCATTTATATATTTAGAGTTTTAAAGATCAAAGATACAACAGAAACGTGTTCTTTGTATAAGAATCCAACAGTGTTCATCAAAATCCAAGCTTCAACCACACTTTTGCAATCGACTTCCATAACAACCACATTAATTAACTTCTAAAGGGAAAATGAACAACATATATATAACATTATTCAGCAAAACCATGAACAATGTCAACTAATGGAGAACCTGAAAACTAGCATCCATAGAATAAAAACAAAAAGGTGAAAACTAATTTATATAGGACTGCTTCATTTTATTTTTAATTGTCTAAAAACTTTTGACAATTGTGGTGGTTGACTATCACACTAATAAGTCTCACTTATCTAGTGAATTGTCTAAACAAATTTATATTATATTTTGAGAAATATTTATGATATATTATTTTTATTAAAAAGGTATATATATCTTAAAAGATAAGTATTTAATTTCGGCACACATGCACGTGCAAACAATTTTTTTAATTAACAAATTTGACTTCTTCAGAAGGCACACTCTAAAAGCAATTTAACAATATACTTCTTTACTCTGGGTGTTATTATATTGATAATTATTTTTGAGCATTTTTATTTTAATTAAAACGTAATTGAATTTTGAACTAAAATTACTATTGACATTGGAAATTTAGTACAGAAAACTCTGTATCATGTATAAAGTCTCAAAATTAATAATAAATATTTAAGCTTTTTATCTGCAAAAACTATTTGATTAATAGAAACTCAGAATAAAAATATATTCCTAACTTACTGACATTTTAATACGATGTAAATTGTAATAAAAATCTTCATATTTGCTCTGGGATCCTTTGCAAGTGGAAGTGACAATTAATATATATCAGACTCATGCAAACACGCGCTTAATTATGGGATTAAAAGTCTAAATATAACAATCACTCTGTAATGAATTGGATTACCAGAATCACATTGCTGTCTAAGTTTAACAACTTTTATTTTTTTATCCCTTTTTTCTGTAACTAAACAGTAATTAAGGAAATTAATATCTTTCATATCTATTTTCAACACTTGATTAATTTCTCTCGTGGATCAATCCATTGATTCAAATACATGTGTTTATTTTACAATCAAAACTCGTGTTAACAAGATGAGTGATAGATAGATACTCTATCACTGATTGTTCTTGATTCATTATTTTGACTGTACTCAATTAAATACCAATTATACCATATATTTGCTTATACGTATTGGATACACTAATAACTACTTTTCATTCATACCATTACCATTTTCCCATCTTGCAAGGACTTTGTCAATGGTAATGGTTAAGTGTGGTTGACGTGCATCTGTCACGAAAGAGGAAGAAGTAAAGAAGAACCCTAACTCTAAATGTGTGACAGGCCTGTTACTTCTCAAGCACTTCAAACTTAAAATTAATCAACAAATGTAATAACTGCGACCAATAAGTCATTTCATACTTAAAATAATACTAATATACCTATCTTATTAGTTTAATACACATAATTGATGTGGTAGAAATAGTTATAGGATTATGCAGGAAAAGTAAAATAAGGATAATGACTTCCTTTCTGATTTTTGTTTCCAAAGAGGATACAATATAAATATGTATATTCAAAAGGGTAGTTGTTTAATGTTTATGAATGAAACAAAGTAATCAATGAATAAACAAAGGGTAGTTGTTTGTACAGAAAGGTTTGCATAATTTAACCTAGAGGAATATAATGCATAAAAGAAACTGTAAAACTGCTAGAAACTGCGTTACTGAGTCTTGTCTTCTCCACGTTTTCTTTCTTACACAGATGATGATATATAGAATAATAACACTTTGCATTCGTAGAACCTAATACCTTTACCAGAAGTTTAGAATTTTAGCTTGGATGCTGCTGCACTTTTCTTGTATAAATTATGAACTGATTTATGTTTGAGATTAATTTAACTCAATAACTCTTAAATATTGCACAAGAAAGTTTAGTTATAATCTTCTTTGATCATTATTGACCTCACTAATTCTTATCAATGATAAGGGTTTGAGAAAGTTATATCAGATTTTGAATCTCATGTGTATCAGCAGCAAGCCTTATCATGTTTTGTGATTAAACATTTTCTCCGCATAAAATTAAAATTAGAATTTTCTTTCAAATATTAATACTATAAATACTAATAAAATATGAGTTTAATATTTACATGGACACGTATATATTTGCAATTGAGCAGAAAAAAAGTTTGCATTCATACTTACAGACTATCCATGTACGTCTAAGTCTTAAGATCCGTCTAGTTTATTGGGCCGGTTCGGGTCTTTGGGTTCGTTTGAGCTTTAGGGTTCGTCTGGGTCGTCGGGTCCGTTTTAGACTTCGGACTTGTCCGGATGATCAGACTTGTTTGTTTGGCTCGTCGGTTCAAGTCGTTCGTCTTGATCTTTGACTCTAACTTAATGTAGTATTATTTGGGGGGCCTAACCCACCTTAGCCCTAACCCTAACTCACTAGAAAGGGACCTTGGGGTTGGAGTTTTTTTTTAACCCCCTCATTTGAGGTCCCCTAAAACGAGACTTTATGAAGAGTGGGTCTGGACTGACCTATGGGCTAGGGGCCAAATTGACACCTCTATTTATCAGTGTAGGCAAATCTTATCCTCATGTCAATTCCATGTCTTTCACCTTTCACTTTTATGAATTTCAATTATATCGAATGATGATACCCATTGATATCTTAGTAAAATTTCTTCCACAATTCAGACTATGCCTAATATGTTATAAAAGTTTGAGTACATAAGATGAATATACGTGGCATTACGAATTTAAGTATAAGTCATTAGTTAAATCCCACATCACTCTTGGCACACAGAAACCAACTACTGTCACCCACGAATTCCAATTATTTTCTGAATCTGAAGCTTCGATGAAAAGATTAGTGTTGATCTTTTCAGAACAGGTAAAGAAGACAGAGACAGTAAAATTAAATTATTTGAAGTGAACGATAAGTAATGAACTGGATATATATTATTAGAACATTGTATTGTATGAACTCTGAAACACAGTTATTGATTCATAATTCAATGCTAAAACCGTGAATCTTTCCAATATCATCATCATAACTACCTACCTTTGAAAAAACATCTACAATTAAAAGACGACAAATAATTCACAGCTCTTCCGACAATTGAAACTACGTATGAAACAAGCAAGGCAACTTTCTCATTTGAAGACAAGATTAGTTATAATTACCCTTCTGTTAATCAAATCACTCTCTCTTTTCTATACAAATTAAACCCTAAATTGGGTGTCTGTTTCACATTACTTATAGTTTTAGGGTTTATCCTTTCATTCATTTACGTACATATTCCGTATCTGCAACATCTATATTTCTGCTACGCAATCACAAAAGCAGTTTCTTTCCCCAACCAATACCAAATTAACTTCACAATACACTTTCCTTCTTTCTAAGAATTATCATGAGTTCAATTAAATATAGATCACTTTATACATGTACCATATTTGTAATTCAACTTCTGCATGTAAAACTTATATATATCAGTGTTTATATAGGTATAAAGCGTTATTAATTAATTAGGTTTGTGTTGTCATACCTCTTTATGCAATTTTAATTTAACTTTTATATTTGTAACACTTTATCAATGTAATCTTAATATCTATAATCCATGAAGAATCAAATTAAGAATATATTAAATAAATTCAGGTAAAAAGATGTATAAGGTGAAATTAAAAGCTTTCCATATATAAAGACTAAATTAAGAACATATAATTGGATGGTACTTTACAACGATTAAATCAATAAAGTTTTACCCACATAAGAACGGATCTGATACAATTTTACGTAAAAAAAATATAATTAAGAATATGCGATACGATCGAGAACTAAATTATATATACGTTTAATCTTAAATATGATAAATTTTCTTTATCGGTAAGAAAAATACATTTAAAACTGAAATAATTGGGTTTCCCCAACCCTTCTACAGCCCAATTACTTTCTTAAGGTATTGATGAAGATAGAAAAAAGAGTTTAATATGAAATTTGCGGAGTATTCCAATAATTTCTTGATCGTTTACGATATGTTTTATGATTAATTTATTTTAAAAAATTTAGAAACTCGTATCAAGAAGTCGAAGGTGATGAGAATGGAATATATGTATCCTTTCAGAATATCACTTTTTTAAAAAGAATTAGATGAAGAATTTTACTTGAACTTTCCTCAGTAGTTTCCACTGTAAATAACCTACCAAGACCCAGATGGTGATTGTGTAACATGTATTTTACGTACAAGTCTGTCCCAGATATACACTTCCATTTCCAATTGGTTGTAACTTCCTCAAATTTGTCAAACAAATTAATTAAATCTAAATCAAGGACAGAAACTGGCAAAATAAAATCATAATTCATTAACAAACGGTCAAGCCACACCATCTAGCACTTTCATTCAAGCTTTACCCTTCATAATAATTAAGACTAATGTTTCGTACCATAATTTTCTCATCATATTTCGTCTTTGTTCAATCAAGAAAAGTTCACTTAGGAGCTACATATATATAGATTGTAATTTCTTTTAAAAAAAAAAATTGCCCTTGTGTTTCGGCATTATGCAGAAAGGGAAGACCTTAGTCAACTGCTATGAGAAAGATCATATCTTGCTTTATGTTGCAACCTAGTGTTTGCTAATTAATAATAAATACCTAAAAGATAAAAATAAATTGATATTATTATATAAAGCCAAAAGGGTTTCCCAGGATCCTAGCGATATGCTTTTAGCAGAAGCAAAATTAACACAAATTGATTAATTGAAATTAGATTAATAATTAATTATGGTTTTGTTGATGAGCTGGGTGATTAACCTTTATATTGGGATCATTAAGTGAGTTCGTGTTTCCGTCAAATGCATATAAGTGTAGTTAATGAGAATGAGAAAGGGCATGTGGAAAATGAAGGGATAACGGAAGGAGAAAGGACAGGTTTCTGGAAAACGGTGTTCCATGAAATACGTAATACGTAATTAATTTATATATAATATGCAGAGGTTCATGTTGATTCATGTTGTCTTTGTCTTTGGTGTTCCTCCTGCATTTTGACTTTTTCATTGTCCTCACTTGTATACAACCTGCGATCTTCTACCACGTGGCTCAATCCTGTTGGTCGCTGCAAATCATTCTCAGAAAAGCAGGGGCCACCGCGTCACGTGTGCATGATTAATGACTTTTCAAAGGATATGAAATTCAAATTTCCTTTTTCATTTTTTAAAAATTTTAATTTACGATAAGTATGTCAAGTAAATAATTAGATAATTGAAAATATGCTAATCAACACTACTATTTTAAATTTACAATTAAATACAAGCATTTTGCTCTAAAAATACATTGATGTTTCTAAAACCATTCAATTCTTACAAATTTCAAGTCTCTCTTCCTGTACCTTATTTTTCAATTGCCGATATCTTAAAGCAACTACTCCTTTAATAGATATTATGATATTTTAAACTAATATAACAAGTAGTAGATAATGTTAATTATTTCTTAACTCATATACTCAACTTAGAGTATGATTATATATAAACCTTCATTAGTATTTATTTATTTATTTATTTATTTCACATTATATACACTATTCTTTTACACGTGTAAATCATCACATATTTATTATCTTTATTTATCTCCATTAGGTATAAAGTTATCTTTGTGAAAAACAGTGAGAAAAGAAAAGTATTAATTAGTGATGAGGTCAAGATTATGATTATTGTAATTGTTGGTATTTACAGGTACTGGACTCTCTGCAACTTGAAGGTGAAGACCCACATTTGGTGAAAGCTTCAGAAACACACTCTCCACATTTTTCTTCCTTACCTTTCTACTTAAATTCTCAACTCTTCATGCATGGTGATTTAGAAACCTCTCCCTTTATTCTTCTCCTTTGTCCTATTTTGCAGTATCCCTTAAGTCATTGTTTCGTTTCCAACTGAACCATATATAACTTGATTCAAGGAGTTTCTCTCCATGCAAGTAAGTAACTGCTTAACTTATTCATCTAACACTTCCTCATTTTCAACTATTTCTCTACCTCAACCTGAGGAACAAAGTCTTTGTGATTTATTTATCCAAAGGGTATGTGGAATCTTATAACACACAGCTTTTCATTGAACTTTCTTCAACTTTCTGCAAAGTTTTCTTCTGTCATGTGTATCATGTCACTCTTTGTGTGGTACAGAAGGAAAAGGAAGCCATTATGAAGGAGGGAACGGATATAGAAATGGAAGGAACACATGCAAAAGAGGAAACCCTACCACCAGGATTTCGATTTCATCCTACCGATGAAGAACTTGTCACTTGCTATCTCCTAAATAAGATTTCAGATTCTAATTTCACAGGCAGAGCAATAACTGATGTAGATCTCAACAAAAGTGAGCCATGGGAGCTTCCAGGTATGTATCTTTGTTTATTTCAGATTAGTTTTTATGCATCCCTAGTTTATAGTTACAGAAATTAGTTTTTTTTTTATTTGATGTTGAGTTTTTTCTTCTTCATTCAAGCATATTGTTTTCAATTTGTATATTCAGTCTTTTCATCCATAATTTTCAAAATAGTGAGCAGAATATTAAATCTAGGGTTTCTTCTCAATACACGCATCCAATTGATGCATCCATTATTATTCTAAGTATTCCATGTATTAAGGTAGACGTTTGTCTTTCTTGTGATATGGATAAGATTTATGTGCTATATATAGATATTATAATGTGTATATATAATTCTCCATTTTCTAAGAAAACACAGCAAAGCAATTATTCTGTCGTGCAATATATTATGTGTGCTTGCTTATTGATGTTATCTTTTGATGAAACAGGGAAAGCTAAGATGGGTGAAAAAGAATGGTACTTCTTCAGTCTGAGAGACCGTAAATACCCAACTGGTGTGAGAACCAATCGAGCAACGAACACAGGGTATTGGAAGACAACAGGGAAAGACAAAGAGATCCTCAACAGTGGAACATCGGAATTGATTGGCATGAAGAAGACTTTAGTTTTCTACAAAGGAAGAGCTCCTAGAGGAGAGAAAAGCAACTGGGTCATGCATGAATACCGCATTCACTCAAAATCCAGCTTCAGAACTACCAGGGTACATATTTTGCTTCTTCTACTGATGTTAGAAAATTCGAGTTAAATATGTTTTTGTCATTTAACATCATTATAACTAGTTTTTCTTCGAAATTTTGACTTAATTTAGTCTTCTAATTTTATAAATGCGTGAATTAATCTTTTTAACTAAATTTTGTTAAAATTATTTGACATTTCAAATGTTTCATGATAATAGTTGAATTGTTTACATCGTTTAACACATTTCGACTTCGGTGTTAGCTAAAAGACGCATTTGAAATTAATAACTTTCGACATCTTGAGAAAAAGAAGATGAACTATAGTGTAACATGTTGTACTTTTCCATACATGCAGCAGGATGAATGGGTGGTTTGCAGGGTATTCAAGAAGAGTGGTGGGGCAAAAAAGTTCCCTTCTTCCAACCATGGAAGAGCAGTGAATCCTTACAGTTTAGAAATAGGGCAAAATATTATGCAGGCACCAGTGATGCAAATGGGAGATCCTGCTGCTCATTTCCTTTATGGAAGGAACTACATGAACAGTGTTGAGTTAGGTGAACTTGCTAGGGTTTTAAGAGGGGGTGGATCAACAAGTAGTGTCAACCAACCAATGCAATCCCAATTAGGGTACCCTACATCAGCAGGATTCACCATTTCAGGACTAAATTTGAATCTAGGAGGAGCAACAACCACAACACAACCCGTTTTTCGACCGATGCAAGCTTCTTCTGCTCCTCCTGTCCATACAATGGGTCAAGTTCTTGATGTGAATTCCAGCATGATGACAACGGGTTCTCTTGGTGCAGATGTAGGTTATGGATCAGAAATGAGTAACATGAATTCTCAAGGGAATAGGTTCATGGGCATGGAGCATTGCATGGATCTTGACAACTATTGGCCTTCCTACTAAATTCTCATCAAGAAAAACCTTAGTCTATTAGGCACATTCTGATACTATGTATGACTTTAGTTGCATCAATCCAAGTTCTGGTTTTTCTCGTATTTCCAAGTTTCCTGCGGTTAAATGACAACCGCTGTTATAGTATAGTGATCGTGTATCATTTCAATCGAGTAACTTTTTCAATGTTTGTCTATCGATTACTCCTATTTTCTCTGATATCAGAAACACTATATTTTGTTACGTTTTTGCATAACTTGTCCCTGGTTATTTCTTAACTTCTTCATTTCATTTCATTGGTTTTTTTTTTGTGTGTGTTAATTTGAATCTGTTAATATATATATATATATATATATATATATATATATATATATATATTATTTGTTATGTTGATATAAACATGTTTCTGGGCTTACTGGTTAGTGAGAAAGTTTTATCAATCACAAACCGTATCATCTGTGGCTTCATTTCACTGATAATAATCACCTATATTTTTTACTTTTTTTAACAATTTTATTAACAATTTAGTTTTTCAGTAAATCTGTTCTAAACTGGTGTCTATTTTTCCAAATATAATTTGCATCAATGCAACGAATTTTGTATAAAGTTTGGAACATCTGACACAATAATACAGAATTCGATTGTTAATGCTGAAGAATATGTTGATCAGTTTGACAAAGATATGAAGTTCAAGATCGATATTTTTAATTGGAGAAGTTAATTTTTATACTTCAAAAATTTGTATCTTAAATATCGATAATGATCAGCAGGCTTCGATTGTTGAAAACTAATATATACTTCAATTTTAAAAAATTTATAGATGTGATTAATTTTTTCTCCTCATGGTAACCTATAATTCAGATTTAGGTAAATAGCTTTTAGAGTGGATAACTCTTTGCCTTTTACTAGGACTAAAAATGTTAAACACATAAGAACTTTTAATAGAAAAAATAAATTAATATTAAAATTATTTAGTAAATTTTAAAAGTCTCGTATATTAAAGTTTGTTATAGGCTTAATAAACGTTGGTCGGCTGGCATGATAATGTTATGTTTAAATGTACTTTTCAATTCACATACTTTAGTCTATATCATGTTAATGACCTTTTTTTAATCTCTCGCATGTGGTTCTCGCAATTATTGAATTGTATCTTTCACACAAGAAATGAAAATATGATATCCAATGGATTCACTGGGGAAAAATATAAAATATGGAAATAGATTTAATGAAACTTCTATGTCTTACTTTTTATTTTATTAAATATTTGATACGTTCTCTTTACTAACTTATATAAATCAATTTTAGAATAATAACTAAAAGTATAAATTAAACTGTTTATGTTGAAACAAAGCTCACTCACGAAAATTGCTTTTCATCAATTAAAGTATGTTTGTGAATTTATTTTTTTTCATTCAAGTTTATTTGCAAACCAAGACTAATATTTTTATTATGACGGTTCTAGATACATCCCATCTTGTAAATCCAAATCAAATTGCTGAGTTTGTGCTTTACTGATACATGGTAATATCAAGTTAAGTTGATCTCATAATTAATTAAATCAATTTTATGTTGAATTTATTCATAATTATAAAGTGGTTATAATAATAATTTTAATTCAATTTAAATTAAATTTAAAAAATTGAAATCAATGTGATCCAGTTAACATTAATTTAAATTTTAATTCCAATTTATTTTACTAGATCTGATCTTATAAAGACTAAATTTTGGAAGATTTAATCCCATGATTACCCACGTAGAAGATTAATGCTTTATTTGAATAAGATAGAGTGAAAAAGATCAAGAAAACTAGAGTGAAAAAATTTAGATCGAGGGAAATTAAATGGAGAGTGTGAGAAAAGTTTGCAAAAGATTTTATTAATGTGATAAATAAATTTTTTATATGTTTTAAAAAATAAAGTGAAAAATATTTTATTTAACTTTTTAATATAAAATCATTTTTAAAATACTAATTAGAGTTAAAATGAATTTTAAATTAAAATAAAAAATTTCAATAAATAAAATATTATACTCTAAAATAATAAAATATCAAAATACATTGTTTTATAAAATATAATTTTAAATTATTTTATTTTATTTTATTTTTATTTTATTTTATTATAAAAAAATATAAAAACTATATAATCTATTACGTAATTAATATAATTGATTGTATACACTATATAAAGAATTATGATATACTAAAGATAATCAATTATGTGACGAATTTAAAACTTTAGTTCCATATTATTAGAAAAAGTTATCAGCTGTTGGAAAAAAGATTAGGACTAAAATACCAAAATGTGTAATGTCAATTAGAAACTATACAAAATAAACAAGAAGGTCAAAATATTGCCAATACAAACTTCTTAAAGGGCCTAATCAAGCTGGTGCTTCCTGAACCCTACTTTTTTTCTTTCTGCACCCCCATAAAAGTGTTCTAGTAACTAAATTATTATTTACTAAAATTATAATAAAAATAAAAATTTTTACCACTCCTTATCTAACATCTTTTTGATTGAATATTTTAAAAAATATTTTCAAATTAAAAGATATATTATAAAACACTCAATCGAGAAGATATAAAAAATGTTTCAGAAATCTTTATATTTCGGATTAAGTGTATCTTTTTTATAAACATATAATAATAATAACACATGTTAATATATATTCAGAAATGATAATTTAAAATGAAAATTCGCGGACTTTGTATATTTTCTTTATTCTATTTTCTTTAATTATGTCCGGTATTGTCAAAAATAAAAGTTCATTATTTTAATAAACTAAGTTAAGTTCCGCTTTGGTTCATTTTAACAACTATAATAAGAATACCGTAGTTTATCCAAAAGGAAAAAAATAATAATCTTTACATCAAGCTCAACAATTTTAAGAGAGATAAGTTGTATATATATAGTTTTCTCATAATCCTACTACAGCCTCATTACCATATATCATTAATCTTCCAATACCATTAACAAAATATCATCATATTGAAACACTATTTTTCACAACCGTGTCCAGTTAAAATAAACAACTTAAATCCTACCTGAGAATAAAAATAATCAAAGGTCATGAAATATATTGAATAAGGTGAGAATAAAAAGTTCATTAAACACTCACATGTATATAATTTAATAAATTACTTTAATAATTTTCTATTACCAACAGGTACTAGCTTTTCCATAAATTTTATCAAACATATTCAGAATATATAAACGAATTTTATTTCATCCCTCGGATAAAAAATAACACCTTTAAATTCAAACATATAAGGTTCACTTACAGATAAGGTTCATTTGTTTCTCCAGTTCCACCCGAGTCCCCCAACATTCATATCCAATAAAGCAACATCGACCCTTTATACAATGCAACAGATTCCATCACGCTGGTTATATATACAATTATGTTTCATGAGATTCATGCAGGGCACCATCAGTTACATGCATCTTGGCGAGTTGTATTCTATTTTTCCGATATTTTATTTGGAACATAACAATTATGTACATGTTTTAACTAGTGATCTGACATGACTCATGTCATCTCCTACTTCTCATAATACTTAACCTTCAAAACAAACATTGTAATGCAATAGATTTCCAACTAGGGTAAATGATCCCGTAGCTACTGAAATACCTATGCAAAATGTAAAGCATGATTTACAATCTAATTAACAACTACTGGGTATTTCTACCATTGGTAAAAAAATAAAGAAATCTGTGTCCATTTGATCCATAATTCGTGAACTGAACCATAATTCATGAATTGAACTATAATGATACTTTTCTCCTAAACCAAATCGAATTAAATCACACGCTTTTAAGAGCCCTTGAGAGATTCTCCACAAGAATAAACAATAAAGTTTCTATAGAGAAACTCTCAAAAGCACTTTTAACTTAAACAGGAAATTCCTCACTTAACAAGTCAATTGGTTCTCGCTACGGGAGTACATAAATATGATATTTCAACTACTTTTTAGTCATTTTCAAACGACAAGTCAAGAAACTTACACCGAAAAAAGAGGGTTGAAGTCAGTAAGTTCCAATGAAGAATAACTCATGAATTAGTTTCTTTTAAAAATAAATTTAACGTTCCGCAGAAAACCGCGATAGAAAGAAAATTTCTGATTCTAATAAACATACATCAAGTGGAAACACTTCTACTGTCAAGAATTTAAGAAAATAAAACCGACAGCAAATGGGAGTGCCAAGTATAATAACAAATATAACACAGTGACAAGACAATACATAAACACCTAAACATAGTGTGTGCCCAACTCTACAGTGAAACATCCTAAAGTTACCTCACCCAGAAAAAGAGAAGCAAATATTCAAAACCCCTCATGACATGAAAGATATAGCCCTCCATACGCCCATGCGAACAGGAAAAATTATCTGCAATAAACAGAAACAATATTTCTTTTAGCATCATATTTCAATATGATTAATGAAAAACAAAATGATGGAAAAAAAACTTGACTGCACAATACACCGTGAAAGCATTTTGCTGATAAAAAAAAAAACCGTGAAAGCATTTTAGGAAAAGATGGACTTTTAAAGTTTTAACAGTTGAGATGAAAAAAAAACAGTTTTTAATTTCAGTTTATATTTGGGTAACAACTAAAATTTGCAAAAGGCTTTTTTTTCTGAAAATATTTAACTTGTTATTTTTCAACAACTATTTTCCCTTTTAACTTCTCATACATACTCTCTTTCATATATTAAAGTAATGTTTTGTCTCATCCCAAACAATTATTTTAAATTCACTTTTCAACAACTTTACTCAACAAAAACTCATTATATATACCTCTTATTGAAATAAAAAACGCTGAAATGTATCATAGTTTCACGCTTCCATTTATGACACTCAATATGATAAATATATACACCATCCAGATGTCTAATCATCAAACAACAGAAGGAATTTGAGAAGACTTGCAAACATCCCTAAGCAGCAGAGGACCAATTTTAATAGGTGGTTTTCTACCAATATGATGCTCACACAATGTCATCAAGTGAATTCCACTTTTTTTTTACATCATTTTATCTCTTCATATCCATTACCAACTTCAAATAACTTTGAGCACACGATGGATCTCCTAAAGTCTAAGACTCTTGATGCTCTTCACTTGCTTCACATAAATTAAGATATTAAAAAAAAGCAGTTTACCAAAAGAGCCTTAACTCATGTGGCACCAAGTACCTTCAGAGATTTATTTGATCCTTGGATGAAATCCCTACATTTCCCCCATTTTGACCTACCCTATCCCGCTATTACTACTAGGTCACAGGTCTCCTTTATAACACTTCGTCCAAAGAAGTATTTTCTCAAGATACTAGTTCCACAAATTAGGAACTCAATATACAGTGTTGTATCTCCAAATGAGAAAAAAAAAATTATGGCGGTCATTCAGATCGGTTTGACCCTTCAAAATGAAATAACATAAATTAACATGACCTAGGCACATTAACTAAATTACTACATCGAATTACACAATCTATGGCACTAATCTTTTACCCTCATCTTCGAAAAACAACTGTAATATATCCCAGAGTTGTTGAACACCACAACATGTATAGGAGCAGACACTGAGGCGGAAAATAGGAAACTCGTTTTTCTCATGTTAAAACCATTTGATACGGAAGGAATGATAAACCTTCCAAACATTAAGGATTTAATAAGACGGAATTATCAAATACAATAAAGATAGCAGGGGGCATCAGGTATTCAGCTTAGAGAAGCTTCTTTCTAATCTCATAATTTACTGAATGAGTGACCATGTTTGGTTTCCTGAGAAAAATATCAATTACCAACAAGGTGGTTTGGTATAAAAGACCAAACAAAGCTTTTCATGGATATTCAGTTCAGTTAGACTCCCAAAATAAGTTCCCCTTTAGCTCTCAAATCTTTCAAGTAAATCAAAATAGGCAGTCATTTGAAAATAAGATCACATAAAATATGAGAAATGTCAACTTATTTTGTTGTACAACACCCAACAGCAAGAAACTGATATCCTTTTTGTTATAAAGATCACCTAAAGCAAGTCTTTACCTTCACCAACAAAAACATTTCCATATACACACAGCGAAGAATCAAACATTATTTTCCAAAGGACTCTAATATTGGATAAAAATAATGTGGGACCTGTTAAATAAGGAGTAGGACTCACATCATTTGGTCGAACCCACATGAATGTTACTCAGTAACAACGTATTAACGAGTGTAACTAATGTTCGTCATGAAAATTTAAAAGCAAATTGAGCCACACAAGTATTATATGTAGCAGTTTACGGTAAAGATATCAAAGCACACTTTTGCATCATGAATACTGCATAAAATAATGTTAGTTTTGAAGATATCCCAAATCAAATCAATAACGGAATAGGATAGCATACCTAAATTTCTTTCCAAGAAAAAAAATAAGGCAGGACCTAACTTCATGATGTGTGCTTGTCTGGATGGCCTCGCTTAGATTTGCGTCGCACATGGTGACTTCCACCTCGAGAAGGTTTATTCACTTTCTTATTGCTGCAGACAATAAAAGTCATTAGTATTAAGTTCCAAATATATGTCTAAAGAGGACATACTGATCAAAAAGTAAACTGGTGCACAAATTTTGAAAAATACATTAAAGACCGACCAGAACACAGCTGAAAACACTCTAGCCGCAAAAATAATAGGTAGAGCCAAAAGAGCAGAGGCCTGCAAAATTGACAAAATATTAGTCAATTCACCTAATCACTGTCAATTTTTATAAGGACAGAAAATCATTCATTGCATACCGCAAACCATTCTAACTCTTTAGTAGCAAGAGGTCTGGTGAGCTCATGCTTCTTCAGTGTCTCTTGGACAGTGGCTTGGACCTTCATATAAAAAAAATTCAACACCAAAATAAAAATGCAATTAATCCTTATATCAATACCAGGCATAATTTTCAGCATTTATTGATTAAACAATAATTAGAAAAGTCAACAGAACTCTTTAATAATGTAGTAGAATCAAAAGAAAAAGTCATTCCAGATCCTGGAACTAACATGAATTTCAGTGAGTATGTCATCGAGATATTAAAATCCCAGCTTTAGGTCAGAATCACACTATGATAAATGAAAGGAACTTTAGAAACACTTATAACCAAATCTGTCTTCAGCAACATAATTTCTATGTCTAAATCACATTATAACCGAGCTAAAGTAAAATGCTTTAGCATGTAACAGTAAAAAGACTATGAAATGAGTAGAACCGTATGAATAAAATTGGCTCAGACCAGTCAATCTGACCGGTTAGACAAGAAACTGGTCAAGTCCAACCAAGTTTCATAGTTTGGAAATGCTATTTGAACCAGATCAAAGAAGTACGTGCCAGACAGTTTTCTATGGATGACAGTGTGATTAAATGATTTGAACTAATAATGTTGAATTTTAAAACAACACAAAACACTATTTTTAATGAATTTTTATTATAAAATAAGAAGCTTCTGTTTGCATTCAAAGTGAATTCTCTTGACAACAGCTCACCCGTCGACATTGTACAATCTACCAGGTCTGAATTCTTGAATTTTCACGTTGTGTCTAGCACTGTGCACACAGTTACTAACTCAATCTAAATGTTTACTTGATGGGTAGTGTATTATCCTGCTAAGTGAGGGAATTTTGACAGAAGTTTATTTCAAAGTTTCAGTAATAGGACTTCAATCCAAGACACAAGCATTTTAAAATAAATATTATTAGTACAGTAGGATTTTTATTTAACACAAACATAATACTTTTAATAAAAATTTTAAAAAAATTTATATGCATCACTTCATGTGGTTCAAATAGTGATTCAATGGTTTGACAATTGACCCAATAACTTAAAAGCCTTGACCGAGTCAATGATCAGTTTGGTTGATAACATTCGGGCATACCACTCACATTGCCCCCCTTAAATGAATAAATACACGATGTCAAAGAATAATTTCTCCTTTATTTTCTTTAGTTCTATCATAATGAGTCCTGATAGTACATATAGGGCTCTAACTCTGACTCAAACACCTAGTAAATTTCATCATGACCAATACAAATTCTCTTTTATTTCTCCACAATTCTGATATGCAAATATATCAAGTTGCTTTCCACTATATTTCTTCCTTTAAAAAAAAACAACAAAGATTGATAACTGATTGTGGGAATGGCCAACATTAAATTTCAAAAGACAGACTGCCAACCAAAGTTTATATTGGCAATTTTCTCATAATTAGACAGAGTGCAACAGGAATACAAGTAAAAAACAATAATAGTGCCGATATCAACAATAAATAATAACAAGCAATACGTGATTGCATATACTTCCTTTCTTTAACAAATAAAATTGATTGAAGGAACGGACAACTACATATTTCAAAAGACAGACTGCCCAACCAAAGTTTACTTTTTTCATTTTTTTTTTAAATACAGTGCAAAAGGAAAACATGTAAGAAAACAATAAAGGTGTTTATACCAGCAATAAATAATGATAAATACAATAAGGATTGCACAATTTTTTCAATATTCTAAAAAAAGATGAAGTCTGAAACCTGGCTATGATATGTAGTGGCTGATTCCAAAAACTTCCCATAAACATGAACAACTTTATTTGTGTAGGGCTTCAAAACCACTTGTACTTTATCAACATGAGGTTTAGCTACAACAGCAATCTGATCAATGTATGGCTTGCTGAACTTTCTAGCTTCCTGTCAACCGGTAGTCTTAAGAAACACATCTGCAAACAAAACAAACAAAACAAAAGGATGAATTGAAGAGGTTTGTACCTGATAATAAGGATGAACAAATTCTTTTGCCTTGCTTAAATGGGGAGAAATTGTCTTCCTGGTAGCCTCATAACCTTCAACAGTTTTTGTAGTCAATAATTGCACATGCGGTTCAGCACTTGTTTTCACCACATACCACTGTTCTTTTACAGCAGGGACCCATTTCTTCAATTGAAAAAGAAGACAATTTAGTTTGGCTGGGTATTTAAGAAAATAAAAAAGATATTTACAAACGAGGAAGCTCAAAAATGGATACCAATTACCATATTATCAGGATTAGGGTTAAAAAGAGACAATCCTAAAAAAATTCCATATGAACTATAATTGCAGTATACCACTGGTTAGAAGTATGCTTTTTGGCTGTTCGTTACACTACCACATAAATAGAAACAAGCCCAGCAAATTATAGCAAAAAACGGAGAAGTAAATGGAGGTCTTACAGTTTTAATGATTTCCACATGAGGTTCAGCCCACTTTCCAGCTTGTGCCTTTTTATCTAGGGCCTAGAGTAAATAGGAAAGACATTGAAATAAAGAAACCAATATGACTCGCTTGCAGTGATAAAGAAACAAAATAAAGTGTATTTGTAATAGATTAACATGTCAAAACAAATAACAGAAACAGAAGATTAATAGCCAAAATAACCAAGAACATTACCTTTTGAGCAACCTTTTCCCAAACAGGTTTCCCGTGTTTGTTCCATTGAGTCTCAACACAAGACTGGTAGAAAAATAAAATTCTCAGAACTGGTGAGGAAGGCTCTTCTAACAAATAAGAGGAGATACAACATAGACTCACCTTACTATGAAGATAGTGTACAGCAAGCCAAGGTGGAAGCCAAGCACCGCGTGTCTGATTATAACACCAGTATGAGTCAATATGTACGTAACTGTAATTATTAATATAATAAAAAATTTCGACAGAATGAAATGGTTTTCTAATCTATCATTATTTGTAGCAATAGCCAGCTGCTGCACACAAAAACAAAAAATGGAAAAAGCTAAATGCTACAATTTAACAATTAAATATAAAATATTAGATATGACAACAAAAATATGGTGAAATCATTACATTACACAATCCATTTCAAAATATTAAGATTGTGGAAATTCGTTTTGAACTCAAGATTTTAAGTTTTCATCTTTGAAGGGAATATGGTGAAATCATTACACAAAGCATTTCAAAATAATAAGATATTTTGGACAAAAGATTTTATATTTTTCATATTTTGAAGGGTACTTAGGCTAGGAATTCCAGGTTATGGATATTAAACTGGATCTAAGCAAGGCTAATGATAGTTTGGCATTTGTTTAGAGCTACATCAAAAATCCACAACATAAGTTCCGTCTCATCCTGGTTATCCATGTGTCCGACTTAAAGGTACTAAGGCTGTGTTTTCTATGTTGAGTCACATGCTAGTTTGAGTTACAGGGTTCGACAATGGTTAGAGCTTTCTATTGTCCCTTGCTGGTGTTTGGTGTGTTTGTCAAAGAAAATAGGAATGTCTAAGTGCTGCTTGTAAATGTAGCACAAAATGGTAACCGCACTCAAAGGATCAAATCAAGGATGAACAATGAGATTTTACCTTTACTAATTTATGAAGTTTAAGTTATTACGAGCTTATGGATTCTGCTCATTAAGCACTGAATTTAATTGGAAACCATACATCAGAAACGAGTATTTATATGCACAAGTATTTTCAAATAATATTTTATTTAGTAACATGAACAGTTTACTTTTATTTGACCTCCATTGTTTTTAGTAAAATATAACTTTTTAAGAACCCCAGTCCCCAGTCCGAGGCTAAGAGCCACCATGTTGATCACAAAGCAGTGTACTTAAATGGCTGCTATGGCAGCACAAAAAGCACCATTGCTTAGTCGAATTTCGTGGATCCATAATCGCAACTCCTTCTGCCATTATGGTTGCATCATGCAGCCTGCATTGTCCTGTCATCTCCAACAAGCCTCCACTCAATTGAACTTTAAGTTAATTTTTACTTTTTATGCAATTATTTTTATTAGCATACACCTTGACTTTTTATACATACACAATTTATCTTTTCAAAACTGCTATGCTACTTCAGCTATTTTCTCACGATTTTATCCACAATCCAATCAGTAAGCAATAGCAGTATCACACAAAGACTGAGCCTAAAAGCTAAGCAATGACATCCAATTAATTCATTTATTTTCCTGCATTATTGTTAATAATATGTTGACATTTTTCAATAAAAACCTTAAAACCTTAGCCAACAAAATGAACTATTCGCAATTGTGCAAGACTATAAATAAAATGACAAAGAACTTCAAAGAAATTCTTCAGTTTCAGATAGAAGGCACAACACCAATAATTAAAATGGCTATCAAACTTTACAGACAGGCAAGAATGATATAATGGTGTAGGTAGTCACTGAAATGGGGAATTATTACCGCACTCAACTCTGCTTGTATGACAGCTGCCTCAAACTTAGCCTTCACCATCTCTTCCTAAACAAGAATATTAGGTGAAAATCAAAAGACTTCAGTCAAAAATATCATCAAGCATCCTGCCTGCACAACATAGACAAGAAAATCTATGCACTGACATACCTCAGTAACTTTAAGAGCACGTTCAGTTTTCTGAATCTGTGTCCTCTGCTCCTGGTTTATCTTTTGAAGCTGTGAAAAATGTACTTACTCAGTTCACCGCATCATCCTTAGAATATATTTCAATAACTTGAAAATCGATTACAGTACTGCAGGTAACTAGTGAAAAATAATGGCATAATGTTTTTTAATTTATTTTTTGGAAGTAATAGAGCTCAATAGTAATTCTCTTAGATCTAAAATGAGAGTAGGATCAATCTAAAGCCAACAGCAGTAGATATTATTATCATACCAACTAACAAAAAACTAGCACCTAATGATGATGCTGCAGTGATACACAATACATCAGAGGATGGATGCACGTCAAGCCAAGCATGCACCAAAAAAAAATGAATAGTAAGGTGATGCTGCCTGCTGAGCTCTGACAACTTCAGTTTCTAAAACCTACAGAAGCCTCCAATCAAGGGAATATCCTAATTCACGCTTGCTTGTCAATAACAGCATAAAAACTTCTACACCATGAACATCTCAAAGCAAACTCTATGAAAATTTCCAAATTCGAGGAATCAGAAAATGCAGCATGTATTAAGTCATAGTGGAAAGCGAAAAGCAGAGATAGGCAGGACTATACATGAAAAAAAAAACGGCAGAGTAAGATAGCATGTTGTTCAAAGCTAGAAGAATATAGTTATAATTACAATACAAACGAAGGAGGAAAAAGGAGACTGGCATGTGAAAACCAAAAGGTAGATATGTATCAAATGGAGATTAGCATGCCCTTCTCAATGTGAGAATTGAACATGACAAGGTGCATAAGGTACTCCTACAACAGATCAATTTTATTACAAGACACATTGATAAGAAGGGCAATGAAAAGGAAATATAACTCAGCGAAAGTGTAATTAAAATACTAAAGTATTTACACAAAAATCAACAGTAAATAGTGATTAAGAACTAGTTTGAAGGACAAAAAAATAATGAGATGCACTTAAAGCCATTAGTTAAAACAGAATTGTAGGTAAACGTAAAACTTACATCTTCTAATTTTGAGTTCAAGTCATGAACTTTTTTCTCTAACCCAAGCACTCGAGTTTCCCAGTTCCCTTTCTCCCTGTTTTGTGTTTCTAGTTCCCCTTTAAGCTTGTCCACCTGCATAAAGAATTTCAGAGTCTGCACTTAGAATAATAATCATACAAGACACATCTACTAGCTGATTTATACGTAACCTGATTCTGTAGTTCAACAGCACGTGCATGAGCCTTTCCGACTTGCTCTTCAGCATCCAATGACCCTTTTTTCTAAGAGGAAAAATATTTTTGAAAGTTTTCTGATGTACAATTTATTAACAAAAGAAAAATACTACCAACAATAAAGTATGAGAATGGGATGCTTACATTTACCACCCATACTCAAATTACCATTATTACATGATGTAACAATACCACATCAATATTAATATATATATATATATATATATATATATATATATATATATATATATATATATATATATATATATATGTGTGTGTATAAAAAAAAAATTGTAATTCAGGTCTAGTCCCACACCTGGAGAGAAGCAATATCATTCTGGAGAGACTGTATGGTGACCGATTTATCTTGAATAATTTTTTCTTTCCCGGCCACAATTTCGTCCCTCCTCTTCACTTCTTCCGACTTTTCTCTGATTTCAGATTCTTCAAAACAAAATTAAACACGACACGTATTAGTCATAAAAAGAAACCGAAAGAAATCAGCATATATCCAGATGAAAAAGGTGAGGGAATTGTAACTCCTTGAAACTCAAATGACATGAAACGAAACCATAAAAAGAAGTCATTCCAAACGTAAATCATTAGCAAGTGCGCAAAAAAGTTACTTGTATAAAGATCAATCAACAGCACCCTCTCGCCAACAACATAAACAAACACCAGAAATTGCTATTTAAACACAGCGAGTGCACCTAATTTAAAACTGTGAGCACGACAACACTACGATTCACAATCATAGCACGGTCCTAATTTCAATTGCAGAAAAACAAAAAAATCGTAAACGCGGACTTGCTGGTAACCGAAGAATGCAACTACTAACACCGAAATCTGGAAATGAAAAAATCGAGATTAAAAACAGAGTTAGGTTTTCATTTTGAATAGAAGACGAAAACAGACCTAGAATTCGGATCTTAGAATTGAGTTGATCTAATTGGATCTTGAAGGCAGAGGTATCAGGCTCTGCTACGCTTCCTTCAATGGAAACATCAGCCTCGGCCCCGACGGTGGCGAAAATTAGGGCTACTGAAAACGCTAAGAAGAAGAGCTTCGTAGGCGCCATCGCAATACAGATTTGCTTTGCCGCCAACAAAGCTTCGGAGAAAAACACACCCTCGTCGGTGTTCTGATATTTATAACACCTTCGTCGTTTACAAGAAGCTTTTCTATTTTGCTTTTCTTTTTCTCTAGAAATAAATAGCAATTGAATATTCATGTTTTTCTTTATTATATAGTATATACTGAATATTGATACATACACTCTTCACGCTATTATTGAATCGGTAATTGTCAATAATAGAATTTTTATTTAATTTTACAATAATATCCTAAAATTAAACATTTTCTTTTTTTACTCGGTGGTTTAAGAAATTTCAGAAAATAAAGAAAAAGGGGAACACGAGGTGGGCGTGGCGGATTCTACCTAGCCGCTCGTTGGAGAATCTGATCTGATCTTTTATTTTAAAGTCGACGCGATGTGAACACGTGGCAACTCAGGCCCACCAAAATCTAATGATTCATTCATATAATATTGATGTAAGACATGTTTGTTCACGATCTATTAACTTTTTCAATTTTTCCAAAACCTAGTTAACTTTTTTTTTTTGTTGATAAAGTATTTCTCATTAGTGATTCTCATATTTGTTTCATCTAATCAAATATTCAATGTCTCTTTCAAAGCCTTATGTTGGGATTGAAATAAATTATTTATTATCTTAATTGCGCTTTTGATTCTCATTGTGTTGTCCGTTAATGATTTTATTATCTTATTTTAATTGATTGATTTAACTCTAAAATATGAATGTTGATTCAATACTATTTGAGAAAAAGGTACACAAAAATATTAAATTAATTACATTTTTGTCAAGGTTCAAATTAGCAGAGGTTAAAGTCTTTTTTTTTATTTGCAATAGACTTCAAATAAAGTGGGTTATTATGTGTATACCATTATATTAACGTTTAGACAAATTTAATTACAATAATCAAATGTTAAAAAATTATGTTAGTATATCAAATCAAGAGTAGGCATAGCTAAAAGAATGAGAAAATAAATATAACTAAGGTCACATTATTTCACTATTAAAAACTTTAAATATATAGTAAAAAAATAATTTTATGCAACATCATAAAAGAGAAATGCGGTTGAGTAGTTGTGTTTCGGGGTAGGTGAAGACATCGTGCAAGGGTTTGAAATGGATCACATCACAGAACCAGCAAAAAGTAGTTGACTATTAAGGGTTTTGAAAACATGGGAAAATGTGGTTGGGGAATTTTATAAAGAAAAAGAAAAGTATACTATTTATATAATAATTTGTAAATACTACTTTTTATTATCTTCATTGCGTTATTTATTATACAATCACATGCTTTATCTTTATGTTTTTCGTGTTCAGGATTTTCTTAATAAATTTATTTTACCAAAATATTTCTTTCTCAAAGAAAAAAAATAGCAAGGTTTGTTGTCTAAGTTATTTTATTTTATTATGGAAGTCAATTAACGTTATTGATGCCTATTATTTATTAAATGCTTAGTAGGATAGTATCCAATTTTACAATTTTGTTTGGATGTGTAGCTTAGTATCCGTTTTTTTTTTTTAAATGTTAATTGAATCTTAAGATTTTTAATTAGATTTATTTTAGAAAAAAAATATTAACCCTGCTTGCGATATTGATATTTACAATGATTTACAAAATTAAGTATTGATATTTATATTAAAATTTAATGATAAAAGTCATAAATGAATAAAATTAATGATGTTAATAATTTTTTTTTTCAGATTGACCTAATTAAAACATTTTTCAAAAATTATGGCTTAATTGACACTATCTTAAAAATAAGTATGAATGAAAATAAGTACCATCTATCTAATTAAATTTTTATTAAACTAATGATGTTGATATTTTACGTAAGACATGGTGACTGTGACCACATGTGTTGTGTTGTGGTGAGTGAAAAGGAGAAATGGAAAATTCAATTCTATGGATGGAAACTTGTTTTTGTTTATTCCATAAATAATGAATCGCAGGTTCACGTAACAAAGACATGACGACTCGAGCAACAATATCCAACAGCAACAAAAATGATAGAATTGATTGAAAATGTCATTCAATTGAAAATATAATAAAACAAGTGGAACATGAAAACATTGCCCAAAAATGTTTACAGAAAAATATGCTGCGAACATGCTGAATTTTATATTTTTGGTATGTGAGACGTGTATAATAAAAAAATGGAGATTAATCAAAATAAAAATATTTAAGTATAGAAAATATGTATGATTAATTGCAAAATCATCAAAATTTTACGTCAGATGAAAAATGTCCAAGTTTATATCAAAGTTCGCATGTTTCATTTAATATATATATATATATATATATATATATATATATATATATAATATTTTACTCGGTCCTATGTGTCTTTGTGACATTTCAAACGATGGTATTGCGAACACAATGGTTTCACGACATTAAAGTTGAAAAACAAAAATACATGACATAGGATGAACTCACGACATTTTTGTGTTATGATTCTACGTCCTGTGTATTACAACTTGTGTCAAAATATACCTGTTTTTTTGGTAATTAACCGAAAAAAATCTTATATTGTGTATTAGGTTTCAACTTTTGCAACTATCGAAGTTTTTACGTTCACAATTGCTTTGTTTGAATGAGAGTTCTTTGTTTTTACACCTCTTTTTTATTAATCGTTGTGAAATTTTTTAACATTCTACACTATTCAAGTTAACATTATTTCTTACTAAAATATCATATTTGATATTATTCTTATCTTCAATATTAGTAAGGGTAAGAGAAAGAGATGATTGTAGAAATTTATATCTAAGGATTGTACTGACATGTACTCATCGGTTAAGGTAATTAATATACATTGAATTCGATAAAAAAAAATACAAAGGTAAATGTAATATTAAATTAAATATGACATAATTACCATTAATGTGATTTTATTTTGTTTAAAAGACAAAAATGTCCATAATTATTGTACATGTGTGTTTTATATTTTATTTAATATTCACCAATACAAGTTAAAAAATAATTAAATGATAAAATAACTATGTTTTAATGTTGTTAAAAATTAAATATAATTAAACATAAGGAAGTTTAAATTAATTGAACAACCAGCAAAAAAAATAGTGTCAAACGTCTAAAAAATTTATAAAAAAAAACAACTAAAATATCAATTTGAGACTTCATTGAATGTCCTTTTTTTGACTTCTCGATAATCTTTTCCAACAAAAAAAGAAAATTAATTTAAAGGAGTAGTAGAAAGACAAAAAAATTTCACAAAAAAATGTAATAATTGCATCACTTAAGATTTTTTTTTTCTTTCAAAACTTAAAAGCATACCTTTCAAAGATTTTGGGTTTTCACATTTGAAACTTTCACTCTCAGAGACTTTTGAAGTGCCCCTAGAGATTTTTTTTTCTTTTTAGTAGAGATCTTAAAAATTTCAAAGTCATTCTTCTACATCAGTACATTTTTATCTAAGAATTAAGAATTTAAAAGAGTATTTTTATCTTTATAAAATTTGTTATATGTATTTATACGATTTTAATTAACGTATTTAATTATTAATTATTTCAACTTTCAATATAAGAATGAAGAAACTAATACAAATTAATTATCAGTGCTCTTAAGACACTAGTTAACTTTCTTCTAGATTTAGAGTTATAAATCATTGTAAGAGAAGTGACGTTATTTTTAACTCAAAATCGTAATTCAATGAAGTATGTTATTATTAAATTTTAGAAACAATTTAATGATGAATGATACCTTAATAGGAGCAATAGTAGAGATAGTAACTGATGGAAATGTTGTTAGTGTGGTTGGCGAAATGATGGAAGTAGCTGAGTTACTTAAATGCTAACGCTAACCTCAATTCTATATTTGTTATTTGGTTGGTTCAAAAATTAATTATGGAGAGGCCAACACATTTATGCCTCTTATTGCTTCAATTTATTTCACTTTTTTTTTTTTTCACTTTTTAGTATTATGAAGAATTACTGAAAACATATGTTCTGTTTCTACTATTGTTTAAACTTTATTAAAAACTATAAACCACCGAATAATCTATTACATGAATTTAGGTCTTACAAATAAGGTTTTGTGAAAACGACAAACATCAATAAGACTTGAACTCAACCATATAAAATATTGACATTACTCTTTACTTAGAACCTTAAAATAATAAATTTGTATATTTTTATATAATATTTTATTTTCTTATTTTTACCTAATAGAACCTTAAAATAATAAATTTTTATATTTTTATATAATATTTAACTTTCTCATTTTTATTTATATAAGACTTAGATTCACGAAATATATTTTACATAATAATAACATAATATATTTTAAAAATACGTCAGTGACGTTTCTGTTTTTAATTTCGTCATTTGGTATGTTACACAGTACACGCAACATATAAGTATTAATTAGTATTACTGTAATAGACAACTTCAATCTATGGTCCATATAAATCACAACTTTAATATTTGTTATTCATAATTTTAAATTGGGTATACCTTTTTTGTTAGTCCAGTAACAGAATTATTCAATTTAAATTTAACATTCGTGTATCCTTTAAATTAAAATAAGTTTTTTATTTATAAAAATATAAATCGTTGTCATATACCAAATATATATTATGTGTTTTAAAAAATGATTTATTTTTTCAAGGAATTCATATAACTTATTAAATACACTATTTTACACAACTTATACCAGTAATAATTTATCTATATGTATTACATGTGTTTCATTGCTCTGTATTTGACCAAAAATTAGAAAGGTTGAAATAAAACTAATAGACACGAAAATAAACGAATTTAAAATAATTGTGTAAAAGTGAATTTTGTAAATTTAATTTTGAGTTTTATGATACAAACAGAGTTAGGTTGGAGTACTTATAAAAAGCAATAATAAATTTTGTTAAATAAGATTGTCAGGAAAGATTGGTAGGTTTTTTTATGTTAGTACATACCTATTTTCTTTTTATGTTTTGTTCATTGTTTTACTTTCTTAGTTCTTATTTTTATTTCCTTTTTCATGTACTTTCAGACTGTACAACACAGGGGCCCATATTTTAGTAATTAAAAAAAGATTATGGCAAAGTTAATTTTACCAAACTTAGCTGGTAAAAATATTGAATTTTCGGTTGAACAAATCATGAACTTAAAAATCATTAAATATTTAAAGTTTCATCAAATATATGTTGTAAAGAATATTTAAATATTACATAATTTCCCCCTAAAATTAGGATTGATTCATGAATATGACAAAAGAAAGAAACAAATTCTTATCAATTATTTTCAAAACTAAATCAATTGGACAAAATTAATTAAATAGTCTAAAATATAAGTCGATGAGTTAGCTAAATTATTTTTAATCCATAAAAAGTAATATAAGTAATTTAATATTTTACTTCAATATATTTATAATTTTTTTCATAATATATAATTTATCTATATTTTATGGAGTGTAATTTTTATTGTGAATTTGGTGTAATTCTCATATTTTATATTTATTTATTTTTAATAAATTTTCATGTAATAACAAATTATTAATAGTTTTGAGATATGAGTTTAATTCAAATATCAAAGTTCATAATTATATCTACCATGAACTTATTTGGAAATAATAATATATCTTAAATTTTATTTGATTTTTTTTACTTATAAAATACTATTAATGATAAACAACATATATTATAAAAAAAATCAAAATTAAAAAAAAAATCAGAAATGAAAAATCTTGAGTCTAAAAAACTTAATATCATTATTTTTTTTTCAAATTATAAAATAGTGAATTAGTGGCATAACATGATTTAACCTACTTGATAACTTGGGTAAGTGGATAAAGTCACCAAAACTTGTCTCAATAATTATTATATTTAATCGCTTGACCTATGCAGTCCAACTCATAATAATAATAATAATAATAATGATGGTTACCGTCAATATAGTTCCATAATTAACCAAATATTGTTTTCTTCAATCATTTCAATGCATCATCTTTTTTAATCTTCACACTTATTTTTCTCAATACTATATGCTTTTCTATTCAAGAGTAACTTTGTTAGAAACATGGTTTATTTAGTAAAAGAGTTTATTATAAATGTAAATTAAATATTTATGTAGTTTAGAGTATAAACCAATATTATTAGTCATGTTACGAAAATAAGTTGTTTTCTTAATTTTGAGTAAATGGTTTGATTTATCTTGTTTAGTTCAATTTAAAAAATAGTATATGTTCGTATTGGCCCATTCTAGTTTGGATATAGTATCAAAAATACTATATACACCTCTATTTTATATATTCGACCTCAATATATTTTTTATTTTTTTATCAGTTAAAAACCTTGTTCGAACTTATAAATAATACTTAAATAAGTTATAACGTTGTTTTGAAATGTTAGTTTGTAATTTGTTTTTATCTTCATTCCTCTTTTGTTTTTTACAATACTAATTAAATTATAATTTTATCACTCTTAAATAAGTTAATTTTCGTTACAATTTATCTTTGGCACAACAGTAGTTAATTATGCATAATGCATTTTGGAACTGAACAACACATTATTAAGCTAACATGCATTTTTTTTTTTTAAGTACCAAATATTGACCAAAATAAAAATAATCCACGTGATACGGGTTACACAATTCATGCAGGAAGAGGGAAAAAAATATATTGAAATTTTAATTTAATTATTAATTGGTACAGCAACAAAACGCGGTTTCTGCACATAAATTACATTAAAAATGGTTGTACCAAAGTATCTTTTTCAAAAGTTTGATTCGATCTAGATTTAATATTATAAATTATATTACGGAGAATTGCAACACATTAGTTAATTTGAGTGTGCGTTCAAGGAAGGTACTGTCTAACGGGACGGAGGTTTAACCAACCAAGTGGATTTTGTAGTATAAGATTTTTTTTTTCTACTACTGTTTTCCACGAAAATATTTTTTTTTGAAAAATATAAAATATTTAATCAGCTATTGTCAAAAATAATTAATTTGATTGATAACAATAAATCTGTTTTAAATTTTCATTTTTTGTTTCTAAATTATCATTCTGGTTAACATTTTTCTACCTCTTTTAATTGTTTATCGCTGCATATATCTCTCTTTTTAATCATGCATATTTTAGCCTAGAACTAGTTAACAACATACATAAAAAAAAGTAGGTAAATTAATTAATAAACTCAGTGCGTTATCTTTTTTTCAATTAGGTAGAAGAAAATCACACCAATTAACTTATAGCTTTGTGAAAAGTGCGTCTCCAAGAAGCTTAAGTGGAGCAAGAAATCACAATATTATACAATCAAATAAAATTATTAGGACGCATACAAAATACATCTAAGTGTTAATGTCAAAACAAAATGTTAGAGTTAATTATTATATTTAAGATATTACGTACTTATTTTAAAATTCCAAAATCTTACTACGATTTTATTTTAAAAAATGAATTATACCGAACTCGTAAGTAACATGTGATTATGAAATATACGGGAAACAAGAAGATGAATTATATTGTTTAATTAGTGTATAGGTAATTAATTTAATCATACAAATTAAAAGAATTGGTAAAATACTTGTTCTTACAAGGTCTCGACGAAATAAGACATATTACTGTAGAGTGTTGAGAACTAGGACACAAACGCAGTTTCAACTACTGTTTTATATATTCTAAATCTTGGTTCACTGTATCGAAGCCATGACAAGTTTACTGACATATACATACAATATATATATATATATATATATATATATATATATATATTTTGCAGGATATTAATTATTCTTTGACAGAAACTAAGTGGATCGAGTCATAATTCAATGGTGACATTTGGACTATTACAATTTTAAGTAAAAAGAGTTACGTTTTAACTAATGATTAAGGTTTTTGGTAGAGTTGTCAAAACGGGTAATCTGCTCCGATCCGGCTCGATCCACCACAGGTTGATCACTTAGTGAACCAACCTGACTCACTTATTAGCGAACCAAAAGAATTTCAACCTGACTGGTCCACCGCAGGTTGGTGGGTTAAACGGATTAGTTCATGAGCTCACTTAATTAAAAAAAATACAATTTTTTTTTATTTTTTTTTGAGTCAAAACTAGATTATAATTCTAATTAAAATCTAAATAAACTTTAATACAATCCAAATACAAACCAAAATCACAAAAATACAAATTATCTATGTGTTGGCTAAAACAAAAACCTAACATGACCCAAATACAAAGTTCAATTTAACAAAACATACTTGTGTGACCCTTTATTTGCGAGTTGGTTAGCCAATCTGGCTCACCACGGATTTAACTCGGGTGAGCCAGGTTCTAGGTGAATCAGGTCAAAAATCAACTCGTATTGAAATTTGTAAAAAAATTTCAATACAACCTGATTTGAACCCGTGATGAACTGGGTTGACTCGCGAGTTCCAACCTATTTTAACATCTCTAACTTTTGGTACATGCTAGATCCTAACAATATATATATATATATATATATATATATTATCCCCTTGGTGCAATCAATTTGCATGCCAGCTGCATAGAAACTCTATAATGGCAATGAATGATTAGTGTTATAATATAATTGATGGCATTTGAGTGATTTGGTACTTAAAGAAGGGTGTAATGTGACGGGTGTAACTATAAAAGAGGTTGTGATAACAAAGGTATGTGGAGAACTTGATAAATCATAACATAGTAAAATACTTGTGTTGTTGGCGAAATGGGGATAGCAGAAGTGTGCTCCAGGTTCATTGGGGACTTTTTACAAACACTTAAAAGCTCGCCAAAGAGGTCAGAGTCTTCTGACCTTGATGAGAGTGAGCATGCATGCAAAGGTGGGAGGATGGTGAAGCTGGACGAGAAGATGGTGGGTGCCCTGGTAACAGTTTTTGGCATGGAGAGCAATGGAAGAATCAAGAAGGAGAGTGCAAGGGAAGTGGTGGAGAAGCTTGGTTTGGGTTCAGGAACAGGGTTTGAGCTTGGTGAGTTGATGGATGATGAAGTGCCTGTGGAAGAGGTGCTTGGGGAGTTGGAAGACGTGTCGAAGCGCAGTGAGTTGCTGCATGAAGCTTTCAAAATCTTTGATGAAGATGGAGATGGATACATTGATGCAATGGAGTTGAAGAGGGTGCTTGATTGCTTAGGTTTGGACAAGGGTTGGGATATGAATGCCATTGAAAACATGGTGAAGGTTGCAGATTTGAACTTCGATGGCAAGGTTGATTTTGGTGAGTTTGAATTCATGATGATGGGGTAGCGCTTCATGAAAAAATAAAAATATATTCATTCATTTTTGGAATAATTATTCAGCACCCAATTGTACATTAATTGATTTATCTTTTTTTTTTTTCAGTTTTTTTCTTTAATCTATCTTGCAATTCTATACAAAGTTAAAATTTTCACTCGCTTAATTTTTTCAACATCGTTGGAATCAATGTATAATTTATTCATAAGGATACTTTGCTTAAGCGAATTACTCGCCACTTAATCCCACGATGACAGGTGTTTTGCACATGAATTGGTATATTGGATCTAACACAATATTAAAATGAAAAAAAATGATAATAATATACTAATTTATTCATTTCATTACTGATCTAAATATTATAATCTTAGGCCGATTCACACATATCAAGAAAAAAATAATTAAATAAAATTTAGATACCGTGCCTTTGTAGTTATTTTATTTAGAATTAATTTTTCCCCGATTTGTCTAATACAAATTTTAATATACATGTTATGTTACGAAGTTGAAACTCTCTGATTAGGAGTAATGTAAAATTACTTGAGAAGTTTATGTTCTATTCAAAATATTATATTACGTCAAGTATGGTATTTTGTATGGGCAATTTATTTGGCTTGCTATCATCAATACCGTATTCAACAGTCTTAGAAAGTGCTTATATATACATCACACAGTTATTTTTATCTCATTTTTTTTAACTTTAAAAAATCCTGTGGCTTCTTCCAATATAGGCTTAGAGTAACTCTACGATACATACATACACACACATATAATTATAAATATAAAATGCTAGAGCAAATTTAATCATGAAATACTTACAAATTAATTTCAATTAATCCGAAGTAACAATATTCTTACAAAAAATGAGCTATCAGACCAAAATTCTTCGTGACTTTGATAATGAGAAAAGGGATTAGATCTAAACAATAATATAAGAGAGGTATTTTATGTGGGATATTTAAAACTAATTATGTCTAACGTATGAATTAGAGACATAATTTTACCTCAAAATTTGATAAGATATCTGACATAATTTTTTGGTGTTTTTTTAAAATTTCATTGCTTTTGGCTTAAAATTTAAATTTAAAATATAAAAAATGCCAATTAAAATTATCTGGTTTTGTATGTATATTAAACACAAATGACAACATTATACAAAATGCCATAACCGCAAATGATCAAGAAAGTATGAAATATATACATAAAGGTTTGGTAAATTTCTGTTTGGTATAAGAAAATATTTCAGAATTTTCTGAAAAGTATCTATATGTAAACCAAAAGGCGTAAATTTAGAAAAATACCTAAAGTATATGAAAAAAAAAAACTTAAAAGGAAGATGAATTTTGAAGATTTCGGTTCTCTGATACGTTCACCTATTGGCCAACATATTCATTTTCTCACTCCATTTTGATTGAGTTTCAATTTGAGTTTTTTATTACAAGTTATGAGTGTTTAAAGTTTTTCTATATCATTTTTTTTATCTCAAAATCTATCGATATTTGTGAAATATAAGGAATGTACTATCAAATAAACACTAAAAGAACTTACTAAGAAAAAAACTGGATCACAAATCAACTTCTCACTACTTTTATTGAATTTTACAAAAATTGGATGAATAGTAAAAATATAAAAATACAGAAAAATAGATATAACAAATTCAGGATACGGAAAGTGAATATGAAAAACAAAATGATTAAAAATAAAACATAACAGCAACAAATAGTGAATGGAGACATTCACACATGGTTATAGTTAAAAAATAAGTACAGTTTCAATTTTAATAGTACACTTCGATGATGTACATAGACCCACTTGAAGCTGCAGAAACTCCGATCCAATAAGAAAAGCCTCCTCCATCACGAAACATCATAATAAGCATCAATTTAAATTACAAAAACAGTCTCCAAAACATGAATTATAAGCAGAGAACGTAGATAAAAGATAATATATGTATGTTTAACCCTAACATCCCATGAGAACCCAAAAGTTTTTTAAAGTTTATGTGTTGTATTTTTAGTGACTTACGAAAATGGATGACAGCAAAGTGAGATATTTGTTTTTATACAATTACAACAAGAAGACAAAATGGATAAAGCAACCAAGTCCTTTTATACAAAACTAGATACAACAAAACCAAGAAAGACACCATTTTAAACAGGCATCATTAACAGAAACAAAGCAAAGACACAATAACATACCCTACTGATCTAACAAGACAACACGTAAAACATAGAGCTGATCAATCTACTGGGAGGATACTAAAGAGTCTAAAAAGGTGGCCAAATACTCCCACAACTCATGCCATCGCTCATAACTCCGTTCACATTGTTCATGTCGTTGAAATTCATGTCCAAGTTTCCGAGGTCTGAATTCTGTACACAAACTGTGGCATCGTTGTATGAGCCATCATTTCCATGCACGGTGATGGTTGGCGAAACCTGCGCCATGCGGCGGAGATTGGTCGTGTTCAGTGGCGGGGGTGTGTTCATTTGACACTGTGTGGGAAGAAGCTGATTGTTTAACGTAGTGAAAGAGCCTCTAGTCACCATGTCCTCTGCTAACTTCACCTACAAGTGTATATTCATTCATTTTCCCTCAACCTTGAATGAAAAAACTAGATGTTATTATTCAGCTTTCATCAACCTAATAATACCTTAGCTCTCAAAGCTTCTACGTCTGATTTCAGCACCCGGTTGTTCGTGTCAGCCTCACGAAAATGTTGACTAGCATCATTGAACTGCTTGTATAGGGTTGCGTTTTCCACTTTTAGTTTTTCAACCTGACACACCAAAATTAATATTTCTCGTGCATTTTATATCAAATATTGATATGAGAATTTTAATATCATTCCCTTGTTAAAGACTTATCAAATACCTGCAACTCTAGGTCAGCCAGCTGCGCTTGTTTTCTTCTTCTTGACCTTCTGGCAGAATTGCGATTAGAAACCTTCCTAAAATTACAATGAAATTTACAATCTCAGTGAGCTTTAAAATCATCCAAGATACTATTTAAGATGAAATTTTTCGTTGACACTTAGGGTAGGAGGGAAAAAGAGTATTATAGGTTTTTATATTTTTTAAATAAAAATCAACTTTTTATTTATTTTCTTCTCTGGTGAGGACTTTCATCTAAATAAAATGTAGTTTTCATAGTTTGATTTACCTTCTAAGACGTTTCAATTCAACTGAATTTGTGCTCTGTTCACAAGGACCATCTTCATCAGATGGGTCAGAGGAACCACTTGTGGTTCCTTTCGTATGATTCTTCCAGCCCTCTGGTTTATTAGCTGACACTGGACTACCAACTGCCCAGTTTTCAATTCAATACAAAATGTTAAATTCAATAAATAAACTATAATTGGATGAGAGATAAACAAGAAAATGTTGTAAACATAACAATTCTCTATATTACGGGTTAAGGATTAATAATATATCTATTAGTATATTACAGTGCTCATACCATTAGCAGTGCCACAAATGGAAGATCGGGAATCTATTGTAGCAGTGATGGTGGAATGCTTGGGAGTGAGGTTTTGGGAAGAAAAAGGATCTGTCAGTCCACAAGTTGAAAATGAAGTCATAGCATCCTGCAATTACAGACGAATATGGTTAAGCTAGCTGAATTTTCATACATCATTTTAGTCACTAAAACTATCTTTTTCCCTTTTTTTATCACTTTGTCCTTGCAGAGTCTTTTTTTTATTCCTTTTCTTCTTTACATGCAAAACAGCAATGGAGCACATGCACCAAAAATAAGCCACAGGAAATAACAAAGCAATATTCCAACAACTCACAAGCTTCAAAACCGGGTCCACTGAGATAGAGGCAATAATATCAAAGCTTTATAAAAAAGATCTTTGTACTTGTGCTTTTGAAGAAAATTATGACGTCATTCTATTAATAAAAAGAAGAAAGTGTTTCATTTGATTATTGGTGATTTTTTTAGTTTAATGTTTTGGAATTCGTAAACAGGTCTAATGTATTAAATGTAAATTAATTTCCTTTGTTTAGGATAAATTTCATCATAATTGAAAAAAATAATTCAAACATAATCAACCAGATATACATTAAATCGATTGTGGTCGAGTAATACGATCCATAATGCATTAAAAGTTTAAAAATAATTAAAATTGACAATTTCCACTATTCAAGAACAGCAATTAATTAAAGATTCAACCTTGAAATTATGTTCCTAACCTTTAGATCTATTATAAAGTCTAAAATATAGGGTTGGTTTTTTTCAAATTAGGTCGATCCAACACGTTATAACGTTTCTACTTGCTAGTCAACTTAGTTGAGTTTTACTCGAACAAAACTTGACTAATTCCTCCAATTGCTACATGAACCAAGGATTTAGACTTAATTGAGATTTACTCCAACAAATCTGAAAATTTTTGTTAAAACTTAAAATAATTAAATTGAGCTGATTTAGGTTAATAGGGTCATTGACTCAACCCAACTTCCTAAACATTTTTTTTAATTAATTTTGATGCATGGATACTGTAATTTTTTTTAATGTATAACATATTTGAGTATATATTAATTACTTGTTTAATAGTTCCATTTATGTTAACAATTTAAAATCATTAAATAATAAAATAATGTATTGATACAAGGGTCAAACATTTTTACTTACATATATTGAAATGTAGAATTACTTTTTGTAAGCATCCCTCAAAATAGAATCATATGAAGGCTTATATACCAACCAAACAAAGAGTGGTTGAACGTGTTATTCCTATTTGCTACTTCACAAAAAGTAACACCAGTGAATCGTAACCCAAGGATTTCAATTCTTTCGAATTTAGTGATTATGAAATATTTCATGGCGCCATGTACAAATTTAGGCAAATGGTAGAAGCTTTTAATCATAGAATAAGTTGATATCATCATATTAATATTAAATAATGGAAAATGAGTTTCCAGGAGAAAAAAAGAGAGTTGAGAAGCTATTGCAAATATGTAAAAAGTTTAGCATATAATTTTATGTAATATTGTGTACATATACGCAACGCATAAAGATGCAACAAAAAGTTAAGAAAGAAAAGCAAGGGTTTTTCTTTACGTAATTGTAAAACATTATTTATCAACCGAACAATTTTCATGACAGTCCACTTGAATAGACAACAAATATTTAACAAACTAAGCATATATTAATTTAAAACCATGAAAACTACCTACCGCATTTCGATTAAAAATAGTTTCGTGTTATTGTTGTTTGCTTGGTCACTTTTTATGGTACAATTTTTTTTTCGTAATTGCCTCGTCACTTTATATAAAGCTTTTCCACACTGTTTTTTTCCTTTTAATCTGCGGGCGGAGGTAAAAATAAAACTACTTCTAGAAAAAACAACAGAACTACATTATTATATAATAATAAATATTTTCAATGATTTTCATACAGTTGTTTTATACACTCCTTAAGTATGAACTATTATACAATCATGCACGAAACTATATGACCCAATAATAAATAATAATAATAATAATAATAATAATAATAATAATAATAATAATAATAGAATATTTTTATTGATACATTAAGGAAAGTCGTGGCCGCTATTGTAATACTAATCATTGAAGTAAGCTACAACTCTATATAATAGGTTACAATAAACAACTTTTCAATAGTTTCTGCTATTCTTTTTTTAAAATGTTCATGAAAATCTAATTGACAAGCAAAATAAGATACATAAATATTTTTCAAAATTCTAATTACTCAATTAAAATTTGCCTCATATGTACCTATGTTCTGATTGAATATCCATGATACAGATTAGACAGGTGAAATTATTGTGCAAAATAAATTTATAATGACCATTGGCAAAGAGACACGAATATAGCTTGCGAAACTGTGGATGCACTCAGGGCAGTTGCAACAAATAGAAAGAACATCACGGGATGGGACCCACTCCATAGGCAGAAAGACAAATAAACCAATATTAAAAAAGAAATTTCTCAAAGTCCTGCGTTCACACAAGTTCTCAACACAACCCAAGAATGGAGCAGTCCACATCACCATGTCTTCTTCACGAACAACTTCACTCCTCCACCTTCACTCACGCACTCATACCTCCCACTGTTTTTTTTTTTTCTTTTCTGTTTTCGGAGAAAGTAACTTTCCTTTCACCTTCACAAATCACTTCACAATAATTAGTGCCAGCCACAACACTATTTCTCCAAACATCTTTAAAAATCTTTCTCTTATTATATGTCCTCTTTCTATAAGTAGAACATTTTGTTCATAACTATATCACTCTCCTCCTAAAGATCTCTACGCTGAAAAACTATAAAGAATTAAACTACAAGACAAATTTAATTAAACAAATCTCGATCTCAATAGAAGTCTTGCGTAAAACAGAAATACATAATTATTATTAGTAGTAGTAGTTTATTTTTATGGAATCGTTTAGTCTTTCTGTTATTACTATTAAGGAAGCGTTAGGCGCACGCGGATTACTTTCTATGGAGAACCGTAATAGGTTTTCAGTTTAGGTGGCTCGAAGGTGTTTCCAGTTTCAGAATTGAGTGTGAGAGAGTAAGAGAATACTGACCGGTAATAGATTTTGGAAAGCGGCGAAGACATCGGTTCCGGCGAGGTTCAGATACCGGAGCTCGTCGAGATTAGGGAAGTCGTTATCGAGATCAGACTCCGTGGTCGTCATCCTTTGGAAGCAGCCGTGGCCGGAGAAAACCGACGACGGCGTGAGAGATTGTTGCGACGCAGCCAGAACGTGGCCGGAGATAGAGCGTTAACAGTAGGAGAGAGAATTGGGAGGGAAAAGGGAATGAGAGTAGCAGCTTCAGGGGTATAAATAGAAACCCAATGCGCATAAACAAATAATTTTTTATTAAAAGAAAAGGAAAGAAAGAAATATTGGGCGGCACTTGACATTGAAACAAACCAGAAAGTTTTTTTGGTGATTGAAATCACGAAAGTGACCTAATCCATCACGTGTAATTACGTGCTCCAACCGTGACTAGAGATTTTTCTAGAATCGAATCTGGACCGTCTATCTTGAATCGGGAAGCTCTCTATACTGCCACGTGGCAAAGTGAAAATTACAGGTGGGGCCAACTTATATTTCTCCTTTATTTTCTCTTTTGATTTGTGTACAGCATTTAGAATGGGTCCCTCTCAAGATTAGAATATTATGTTATAAAACAATTAATATATGATTGATAAATTCATTAATCTTGTCGTCGTATACTTTTCTCTTGCAATATTAATATTATAAAATATTATTTTCAACTATGGTATTTATGAAACTATTACATATTCCATTTTTTAAATTAATTAAAATACACGCTGAAAATAGTTTTGAACATAGGGGAATAAAGGGCATAGAGTAGGGTAGGGAAGGAATAGTTTTGTAAAGAATAATAATGGCACGCTTTTGATGTTGTTCTGTTTCACATTATATAAATAATAAATTCTTAAATAAATTAATGGTTATTTCAAAAAGATATTAAATTGGTTAAATTGGTTTCGACTCGTGATTCAATTTGATTTAACACGAGTTTGAATTGAATTGGAATGAAAAAATTTCATTTCATTGTTTATTAAGTGAATTGATTTAAATTTGATTCACTTAATACATTGGTTAAACAAGTTTAAATTAAATTGATTTATTTAACTTATTAATATGTTTTTACAATTTTCAAATCTTTTCTATTATAGTTATTTATTTTTAATAAATTCGATTGAGATGACTCTTTTGTAGTTCAACGTTTGATAAACTAATCCGTTAAGTCGGACTGGATCTTTAAGACTCTCTTGTACATTGTATCTTTTGATAAAATATTTGCATAAAAATTTATGCAAATAATTATAGTTTTTTAGTATGTTTTAAGAAAAAAGAATAATTAATTTTGGATGTTTGATTGAGTAATAATGAAAAGTTTGTAGTTTTCTAAATTTATCAATGGCTTGTTAAGGGCGGTTTGACTTTGATGAGCAACAAGTGGCGAGGGAATTTCATTCTGTGAAAATGGCGAAGGGAGAAATGTTATGTTATACACAACTTGCACCTACTCTTGTCCAAAACAGAGAGTAGAAAGGGAAATGCATACACACACACACAATATTCTTTATATAAATGAAATATAGAAAGTTAAACATGTGGTAAACCAACTTTATTTAAAGTTAATATACATTAGGATCAAAAATTGTAAACTTTATTTTCAATTGTTATCGAATAATAATTTTGTTTACATTATGATGAAATAGTAAAGTCAATAAGAAAACTTTCATATATTTATATAATAAAGATGAAATCGCAATCTGCAAAAGCACGCGCATCATAGGTTTTGTTCTTTGTGTTTCTTGAATGTGAAAATAATTTATAAAACAGGTCTATTCATAAAGCACTTAATAATGAAGGAGTTGGTGTGATCTATCACGGAATAAGAATATCTAAACAGTATTTACTATGGTTGGCAGTCACAATCTTAATCACAGAAAAGTACAAATATGACCAAAGTGGAAACCAAAATATCCCTCCAGAATTCAACGTATTTTTATCGTTAATTATTGGATATACGTGTATTTTAGAGTTTTATATTGTTTAAAAATCAAATTCAAGTACAAATGTCTTACCTATTAGGTTTATAGAGAGAGTTTCATTAGAGAAAACAAACACCAATGAGACCTGAATCTAATCACATAAGACATTGACACCACTTTCAATCCAAAACTTTAAAAGAATAGATTTATAAGTTTTCATCCTTATATGATACTTCACTTTCCCATTTCTACTTAATATAGAACTTAGACTAGCAGTTGAATTTCTAACATTAACAAACTTGAAATCGAAATACAAACTTTATAAAATCACGTTATAAAATGAAGTTTACACATATTTAAATTGATCTTAGAATGGTTTGTGTGAGCAAAAGACATCGATTAAAAATGGGGTAAAAGTGTGAGTGGGAGTAAAATAGTGTAATGAGCCAATAAAATTGCGGTCGAAAACGAAGAAGAAAAGGCAGTGCGACTTTACTTTTGGAAAAGCATTAAAGGGAGTTGTGTTGTGTGGGTTGACGTGACTATGGCAATAAGAAGTAAGGAAAATGGCATTGGCAAATAGAAAGTAAAAAAAGTGAAGAAGGAGCAAGGAAGGGGGTGCGTTAAGCAATTTAAAAAGTGGGTTTCTTAAGTATGAAGGTGTTGTTAAAGTAATGGGGTTTGATTGGGACAAGCACCGACCCAAAGCAAAAAGTTAGGGAGATTGTAACATAGATGCTTTATGGGTGGTGTTAGAAAAGTAGGTTAAGTTAACACTTTCTCTCACCTCAAAGTAAAGGTTACTCCTACCTATTTCTCCAGTACAAATCTTGAATTTGTTACATTTTCTCTTCAAAATATATTAATATTAATATTTTTAAATATTTTTAAATATATTTTAAAATATTTTTTGTGTTATCATTTTATTTATTGTTGACTAAACTATATATATATATATATATATATATATATATATATATATATATATATATAACGTTAACAAATGTTTCCTTAATTTTGTTAAAATAATTACTTAATATATTAAAAAATATTTTACTTTTTCTAGTCTTATATATTTATCTTCTTCATTATATCGGTTTTACTAATCTTACTAATCCATACATTATTTAGTTCTATAAGAATGGATGATCCGGTCACCGTGTTCACACGTTAAAACCAAACCAAACCATCTCCTAATACTTTGTTTGTGCAATGTTGTTGTTGTATCTGATGGGGACAAATGAGAGAGTAATGAGATTGCATTTTGCACTTGTTGCTTTTTCCTTGTCATGTTCATATTCATATACATTTATAACAATTATTCTTAGCATCTTCCACCATGCTTCTTTGTTCTGTCTCTTCTTCAGATATGCCACCTCACAACCTCTTCTCTGTAACTTCTGCTTTTCATTGGCCCAGCTTTAATCAGACCACCATTGCATTCGTTTTCTTTTTTGCTAGGAGAATCATGGATACTTTTCTAACAAAATAGTTATCGACTTTATTAATTACTAGTATTTGTTACATTATCTGAAAACGTATTCTTTTTATATTAAAATTAATATATTTGAAAAAATATAGAAAAAACATACAGATTTAATAAAAATATTTAAGTTAAATATATTTTTAATTCTTAAATATTAATACGAAATTAGAATTTGTTTTTTCAAATTGATAAAATTTGATCTCAAATTTTAAAAATAAATAGATATAATAATTCTTATAGTTTAATCGGACTAAAATTTTAATACGTGTCAAATGGTATTTCAAATTAGAACTCGTGTTGTTTATATTTTTTAACATAATATTGTACTCATTTATTTTTTAAATTTAAAATTTAAAATATATATAAATTTTAAACTTAAACAAATTCTAATCGGGAGCTAAATACAAAACTATAAATATATTTAATCTAAAAATTTTGAACTCGTTGCAAAATACTTTTTCATATCTATTTTCCAAAAAAATTTATATTTTTTACCGATTTATGATTGCAAGAAAGAAACTCCTCTTTATTATGATTATGAGCTTATTGGTATTATGATTGTTCATCTGTTATTTATATAAATGTTCAATTTCAATGGAGGGAAATGTGCAAAAGAAATTGTGATGTAAGAATTTATTTATATAAATGTTAATTAAAGATTTACCAGCATTCATCTTTTAAGGATTAATGTTTAAAATTATATTTAATAAATATCATTAAATTAATCCAGTTACTTACTCTAACTTGTACTAATAATTGGAACACATATCCTTGTTTATTGACAATAAAAAAATAATTAAATATTGATTAAATATCATAATATTTATTAAAATAAAAATATTAGTAAAATGTATATTAAAATAAAAAATCTAAATGATCACAAAACGTGTATGTGTAAAAAGTAGCAAAATATTTTATTTTTAATAGCTATCTTCTTTCTATAAATAATAAAGTAAATAAAATAAATCATATTGATAAGAATAAAACGATATATATATATATATATATATATATATATATATATATATATATATATATATATATATATATATATATATTT
>Ga0214543_1001645_pt1 | contig 43538 bp, 25 predicted proteins | sample CNSS2metaG_FD_160094 | JGI IMG/M metagenome (GOLD analysis project Ga0214543, IMG submission 160094) | Root nodule microbial communities from cowpea collected in UCLA plant growth center, Los Angeles, California, USA - CNSS2 | ecosystem: Host-associated > Plants > Roots > Nodule | place: USA...
TATATATATATATATATATATATATATATATATATATATATATATATCAGTGTAAGACGGTGCAATTTAAGCGTGAAATAAACTTCCAATGAACAGTTCAGTCCTACCTGGTCATATCTTTCAGTCTATAGTGTGATAGTTTTATAATTTCCCTCAACTTGCGAACTGTATCCTTTCTTCTTTGTACCTTTTAAAGATATATCATGCAACAGAAATAGTTTGAGTTTCTGTATTTAAAGAAGTTGAATAGTAAATCAATCTGTTAAGCCAAAGAAAGGCTAAGGATCACTACAAAGAAAATACATTTTTCTAACTAATTGCTGGTAATATGAGATCCCATAATTTTTTAGAAAGTTTACAATAATTTAATATTATGAAGAGTTCATGTTCAATTGGTTAAAATATTTCTTTAATGAACCAAGAACCAATGTTGGAGATAGAAGAGAAAGGTTAGAAGGGAGAGTGGAATTTCTTTATATGTTGCGGTCTAAAAGACACTTCATTCTTATGCTTGAGCAAAAGCGAAACTACTCTGAAGTTTGGAGAGCAATGGAACTTTTTATTTCATTGCATGCCATAGATGTGATTCTCCTTCTTGCTTGCATGTTATTCCACAATGAGTCAAAACCTGTTAATAAACAGTAATTATGATAAGATCCCGAGGAGTGAGTTACTAGACATTACTCCTCTAAACCATTACTGTGGTACCAGTTCAACAGGAAGTAATCAATAAAGTCACTGATATGCTCTAGTTATGCTTAAAAACTGTATTGAGCCATCAAATAACTAAATTTGTTTCTGTTTCTAGTGCTACTCAAACTGTTAACAGAAGTTAGAAAGTTGCTCACAATATCACTCTGTTCTAAATTATTCTTGATACATAAGTTGAAGGAGAACAAGTAGTTGAGAATCACACCCAAGAATCGGTAGACTTTACATATATTTAAAATATTTAATCACGATTGGTTTTTTCTTTTTCACCATGTATTGTAGGACAACTGATTTCCAATTTTTTTTTTTTTAAATTAGAAAATTAGAGTTTGGGAACTTCGCTTTCAACCTAGTTCTTGAATAGCCTGATGCATGAATCATGATTTCTTAGGCACTCCTTTTAGCCGATTCAGCATTATCGAAGGGTAAACTTTAAAATTTATTTCCTATTTATCTGATGTGTGGATTCCATCATCAACTGCCTGTGAAGCATGCTTGCACTGATAAAATTCAACTGAATTTCTATTGTCTAAATACAGCATGCATAGGTAGGTTTGCTTAGTATATAGGTCCCTTCCATACTTTTGGCAAGAGATCAAAATATTAAACTTTTTTTGTATTTTTCCAATTTAGATGAGTAATTAACCACACTTTTTTCTGCAGGGGTTGTGGTCGAGTAAGGCTTCCACACTTTTTCTGTTGTGGCGGGAAACCTAATCAAGGTAATGCTGGTGAACAGAAAGATAGTCCAAGCTAATCAAGCTGTTTGCGTAGCACCAGATGTTGGTTGACGTTCAGAGCCACCCATAAGTAGGTCCGTTTGGTAGTCATGCTTTAATTTCTTCTTGTTTCCTAAGCAATGCCATTATTGGATCGGAGGTTTTTTGCTTTAAAAGATAAATAGAGTGGTTGGTGGATAAAATTTATGGATTTTGAAGATGATATTCCACATCCATTTTAGAGTAAGCTTCTTTAGTGCTTTAGTGTTGATCTAAAGACATTTATCTTTCACCTATAAGCAAACATCGTTCTTTTGAAAGATAAGTAGGGGTGATTGCTCATGTCTAAACCTGCTGAATAATGCTAATGATTCAGATTTACACTATCATCAATTAGATGGTAAAAAGTCCACGAATCTTAATTTACTAGACCTGCGTCGGAAGCTTTACAATAATAAGCCGAATGGCCTGTTTTATGTCGAGTTCACTCCAGCAAGCAGTGAGAACCGGTGTCTTTATTTACCTTTTAATGCATAAGTGGAACACCAAACGCTTAACACAAGTTCGTTAATCTGAAAAAACGCGCAATTAAGCCCAGCTTTCCGATTTTAATATGCAGTTATTTGATGATCTTTTTTCTGTATCGCATAAAATTCCTATACACTTGCATTTGTACCGGAATGAGCTTTCAAGAATTTTACAGGGGTGGTGAAAGAAAAAAACCGTCTTGGATACTAGAAGCGTAGTCTTTTTATTTTTTTTATCAATAGTTTTATTTGATATGCAAGCTTTAAAAATGAATTGAAAACTGTTAAATCTATGAAATTTGTGTATTTTTTTTTCTCTTTATTCACAAACTATTTTGTGCAAATGCATTTGCGAAATTCAGCGTTTTACTTTCTTTATTAACCCGTTTACCTGGCGAGACCCAACATCTGGAAAACAACCTATGATTTTATTCAGTTGACTAATCAGCTTCTACCTGGAAAGCAATATCGCTGGCAAAATAATAAAGGAGACATATGATTGTCAATTCAAAATTGGGTATACCATTTTGTAGTTCAAAAAATTCACCTGGCATGGCGACCAGTGTTTATAGTTCAGGAAGAGTGTCGAGAAATGTAAAAATGGAACGCAGGTTAGTTATTTTTCTGGTGGCTAAAGAAATACCCCTTAAAAATCTCACTGGTTACAAGTGTGAGCTCTACATTCCAAAGGATCTAAAAATAATAGCGGATTTTTTTATTAAAGAAAATAGTTATCTATATATGTTCGACTTTTCATGCAGATCTGCCTCTATCATGGGAGAAACCTAAAACATCCTGTCATACACACCTCCTCCGTATCTACTTTCACATTATTCCAGAAAAAGCTGGTACTCAAGTGTTGGAACCATCTCTGTACTAGCACTTGAGTATTCGTTTTTCGTTTTGCTCTTCTCCTTTCTCCCTACCCTAGTCTCTCTAACATACGAGTTTTCTGTCTTAACCAGTTTTGAGGGAAATTTGTTACCCCTCCACAGCTCATGATTATGCAAGATACTTGAGATTTTGTTGCTTATTTAGACTTTCTCAAAACAAAACAAAATAGTGCACGGATGGAACGACTTAGTGTGTGTTTGTTTAGTAATTAATCCTTTCAGAGTTTAAACTCAAGTTTATTTTGCAAATATTTAGCAAAAAAAAATTGTTTTATTGAATACCAAACATGCATTGTTTTTAAAGTAACACCAAAAAACTTTTTCATTAAAAAGATTTTCTGATTGATTCAACCAGTTTATTTTTTTTAACTGAAATTCAAACTCACCCTCACTCTTGGCCATAAACATAATATTTTAAATTTCTGTCCATTTTGGTAATAAGAGTGCAAAATTGCACCATTATGCTAAATGACCCATTTTCCCCTTTCACCCTTTCAGTAATAACTAATTGGTTAAAACACTCCGATAGTCTTCGTTTTGATTTAGAAATCTCAAATTGGTCCTCGAATTTTAATTGATCTCAATTTCGTCCTCATTTTTGTAAATGTGTTTTAAATCAACCCAATCGTTAACAGTGTTAAAATTTTTAACGTTAACTTCATTTTAATTTTCTGACATGACTTTATGCATTATTTTGAGGACTGAAAAATGGGTGTGTGGACCCTGATAATTAAAATAAGCACAATCCTTGAAACCCTAAATTACTGAATTAGGGATTGGAATTGGGTGGTGAAGGTAGTGAATGCGATTTTCACTGCACCATGAAAAAAAATTACAGCCAACAACTTCTTCACTTCCACCCTGTCCAACAAAAAATCAACACCACCAATTACATACCAATTACAAAATTAGGTTTTCCAAAATCAAAATACGAAAAAAAACGTCCACCAAAACAACAAATTTCATAACTTGAACTTTCGGCAACCCCAAAAATTTCTCCCCATGTTCTTAGGAGTTCTAGCAGTTCTTGTGATTGCCTTTTCACCGCAATAGTAAACAAGTGTTAAATCGAACCTCCTCACCGCACCTCCATGAGAAGAAACGTTGGAATCTTTCATTTCCCAACCATTGCAAGTGCAGGACGAGCAAGAACGAAAGAGAGACATTACCAATCTTACCAAATCAGAACGCAGGAGACAACTTCACCTCACCCTTTTCAAACCTTAAGCTTCAAAAGTTATGAACTTTTTAAAAGAGAAACCAAGAACACATGTTCCAAAACAACTGAATGACATATCAGAATACACAAAACAGCCACATCATCAGGAATAAACACCGTTTGTGAACTGATAACGGAAAGGGTTGATTTAAAACACATTTACAAAAATGAAGACGAAATTGAGATCAATTAAAATTCGAGGACCAATTTGAGATTTCTGAACCAAAACGAGGACCATCGGAGTATTTTAACCTAACTAATTATCTGTTGGGTGTTTCCTTGGCACAAAAAAAACTGCGCCGTGGACAAAATGTAAATTCATGGAACTTCAATCATCAAGTTTTATTGAGTGGTATTCATCGAGCGTCCTCACATATGAAAGAAAGAAAGAAATGTCAAGTTGGTTAATCATTTCAAAAGCCGTGACCTTAAAATTGAATCCTCGACCTACCTGGAGGCTAGTCAGACATGAACAGGCCCCTGAGAAATGCTACTAACGGCTAGTATTTGGTAACCTAATCGAGTAGCAGAAGAAAGGAAACGAACGGTGCTTCTAGGCACTGCAAACGCAATGCTGCAGACCTACGCAAAACTGATCCTCTCCCCCACCAAAACACTTCTCCTCAATTTCTATTCATTCCCTAAAACCCTAACCACAGCGGCCTCAGCCCGGGACGAGTACTTCGCGGTGATTCACCACGTCTCCAACATCGTGCGCCGCGACTTCTACCTGGAACGCACCCTCAACAAGCTCCGCATCCACGTCACCCCGGAGCTAGTCTTCCGTGTTCTCCGCGCGTGCTCCACCGCCCCCACGCCCTCCCTCCGTTTCTTCAACTGGGCCCGATCACACCCCACCTACACCCCCACCTCCCTCGAGTTCGAACAAATCGTCACCACCCTCGCCCACGCCAACAACTATCAAACCATGTGGTCCCTCATCCGTCAAGTCACCCTCCACCACCGTCTCTCCCTCTCCCCTGCCGCCGTCGCCACCCTCATCGACGCCTACGGCCACCACCGCCACATCGACCAGGCCGTCGAGGTCTTCAACAAGGCCGCCATCCTCAACTGCCCCCAAACCCTCCCGCTCTACAACGCCCTCCTCAAATCCCTCTGCCACAACCGCCTCTTCCACGGCGCCTACGCCCTCCTCCGCCGCATGCTCCGCAAGGGCGTCCACCCCGACAAGACCACCTACGCTGTCCTCGTCAACGCCTGGTGTTCCTCCGGCAAACTCCGCGAGGCCAAGCTCTTCCTCAGGGAAATGAGCGAAAAGGGGTTCAACCCTCCCCTTCGCGGCCGCGACCTTCTCGTCGAAGGCCTGCTCAACGCCGGTTACGTTGAATCCGCCAAGGGAATGGTCAGGAAGATGATCAAGGAAGGGATCGTTCCCGACGTTGGAACTTTCAATGCCGTGGTGGAGACAGTGTGCAAAGAAGACGTTCAGTTTTGCGTTGATCTTTATCACGAGGTTTGTGCTTTAGGGATGGTTCCTGATGTCAACACTTACAAGATTCTCATTCCCGCTGTTTCTAAAAGTGGCTTCATTGATGAGGCATTTAGGTTGCTCAACAATTTCGTTGAGGATGGTAACCGTCCCTTTCCTAGCTTGTATGCGCCTGTTATTAAGGCTCTGTGTAGGAGAGGGCAATTTGATGATGCTTTTTGTTTCTTTGGGGATATGAAGGCCAAGGCACATCCCCCTAACCGCCCTCTTTATACCATGTTGATTACCATGTGCGGCCGTGCCGGGAAGTTTGTGGAGGCAGCTAACTACCTCTTTGAAATGACTGAGATGGGGTTGGTCCCCATCTCTCGATGTTTTGACATGGTTACTGATGGGTTGAAGAATTCTGGCAAACATGATTTGGCTAGTAGAGTGCAACAGCTTGAAGTTTCTAGCCGTGGTGTTTGATGCATCATGTCTTTGCCTCTACCATTATTGCCCATGCCCTGCCTCCTCTCTCAAGCTCAAAACTTCTCTACACATTGGAATATAGGTTTCAAATCCTTTACTCTCTCTATTACATCTGTGTTCGGCTGAAGTTCTTAGTTTATTTCGGTCAATTGTGTTCATAAACTTGATGATTTTTTTTTTCTTTCTATCATGCATTCATCCTTTGAGAAACTTATTGGTTGCATTGCTTTCTCTTGTGTCTTTCTGAAAAGTTGAAAACCTTTATTGTTGTTTAGCAGAATAACGTACATTACATAGCACATTGTAAATGAATGACCTTTGAAAACCTGAGCAAACGACATTTGTGACGTGTAAGACGAGACAGACAGACGGAGCAAAGAGAACGTTTTCATTATAAATATATATTACTATCATTTAGCACATGTGTGTCCTGGGAATATCTCAGGATGTAGCATACTAGAGAAAACCATTCTTTATCTCGGATGCATAACCATTTTTTTCTCTAGTTACAATACCATCTGGTGAGTCATGTTTTTGGGATTAGTACTATGTGCATTGAAATGATTTTCACCAGCATCTTCGTGTTAGAAATGATTTCACTTGTTGAAGATGAAATTACAATAGTAAAAAATGAGCTATTGTAAAACTGCTGTTCACTTTCATGAGGTTTTTGATCAGGGGAAGGAAGCTTTTTTTATGGAAAGTCGTACATATGTTCCTCTGTCGCATAAGGAGGATAAACATTTTCTGCACTTGCATTTGAACCTGCTTAGCTGCTGTATTTTTTTACGAAATCATGAGTACAGTTATGTTGTGGGTATCAAATTTAAGTAAAGGAAATTACATGTCATAAAGTCATGCCATGGATATGGAATTAAAGGGGAAAAATAGTTAAGTTCGTAAAACTGGTACTCCTGAAAGGCCTACCCCTGAAATTTTTGTTGCAGAAAAAAAAAATCATATATATCGATAACTTTCATTTATATATTCTTTAACATACCTAGTTTCTTCAGCACGTCTCCGTTTTAGTCTACTAATGTTTTCATATAATTCTAATCCACAGATGCCTGGAGGGAGCCTGAAGTACACAATTCCAAAATTCATAGATGGCTGTTTTATCCTGGGAGTACTCTGATGGAAAATCTTGCCTGGATTGCCAGTTTTGCATGTCTTCGGAAACCACAGCTTGTGCTAGGTATACCTATGCGTGTCAATTCAAATCAACGTGGTTGATAGATGATTTTCTTCCTTGAACATGTGTTGAAAGGTTTGATCTCTTATCTGTTCGTATGAAAACCCTTCTATTGGAAGATGTCAGCCCCTTAAATGGATCTCATACCTTGAGAGATTAATCTTCGACTCCATCTAGGAATAACCTGTTCCACCAAAATTTAAAATGTCTGTCAATAGAAAAAATATTTTTGTTACATCCCTTTTATCGTACAGATTGAATTTGTCCTATCTGTTTTTATTTTTTCTGTGGCCAGTTCTTCAGAAAATAAAGCGGGTTCGGGTTGTAGACTAGTACGAAAATCATAATGTTGCTCAGTTTCTCTTTATAGTGTTTCTAAATGAAAGAGAAATTTTGTTCCTAATTTACACAATTAAGCATGCTATTTTCAAATTCCACCTCTCATTGTTAATGTATTATGATTGAATCAGTAATGTTGAAGTTGTTTCAAATTCGTTCCCTCTGTCCAGTAGACTAACTCATGCATACTATTCTAGTGTAAATTGTTAGAGCAACTTTAACACACGCCCCATAAGTATATTTACAGGCTGCACTCCTAAGTGTGCGGTTACATATAATGGTGGCATATTCAAGCTACTATTGTTTGTCAATTTTGGGGTCTCAACTTGTATGGAGGGCACACACAAAAATTGAAGAAAAACAAAATCTATTGGAAGAGTAATGATGGTGGCCTGGATGTTAAGATTACCGTATCACGTAGCCTGAAAGTGGTTACTGAAATGGGAGCATAAAAAGAAGTATTAAGACTCAGTTTTTGGTCTTTGGTCTTTAATCCATGTTTTTGTTTACTAGTTTGAAACACATTATTTATAGTCTTATATCAAATTACAATTACTAACTTTTTCCTAATCTTATCCACTAAAACTCAGTAACACATTCCATTTTTTTCCAGTAGCAATAGTAATTCATTGTTTACATGCAAATTATTTTTCTCTTTCTTTAATCTGGTGCTCATCTCAATAACAATGCATCTGAGAGACTATATATCTAAAGGTGTTTCCTTAAATCCTCTAAATGGTTCCAACGACGTCTAATAAGGTGTTCTTCTGAACTTGATCTCTATTAAACCAATATTTACCTCTTCTCTAGTCTTGGAGAATCAAAAATCAGCAATTTTTAGTTGATATTTTGCACGATCATAAAAAAGGAGAATGTTATCTGGTTTAAGATCATAATGAACAATTTCCTTTTCGTGCATTCAAGAGAAGCATGTGAGTGTGACTATCACTTCGTTGTCGGGTGATAACTCTGTCTTTATTAAACCACATAGAGAACCGTGATTGACATACTTCATGTAAAGGTTGTAAGTTAAACAACCTCTCTCAACAATGTATTTGTAAAAATAACACTGAACAATTCCTTCACAACCCGATAATAACTCTAGACATTTTTTTTCTCCCTTCTCATTGAATAAGAAAAACTTGTTAAGCATCATTGCACTTTTCAAGAAGAAAATTCCATTAATTTTTTTTGTGATCTCCAAGTGCTATGAGAGGTGTTTGTTTAGATAGATCACTATTAGTATTAGTGTGTGATGTTTGTAAAGCCAAGAAAAACCCACTTAATTAATCTTAATCACATAATAATTGATTACTTCTAATCTAGGTGTGCTCTTAATCAAATTCAAAAGACAAATGTAAATTTTGATAGTTTTAATCAATTAAATCACTTACATAATTGATTATCGGGTAAATTTTAAAATAATGTGGCTAAGGCATATCAATCAAGAAGAAAATTCCATTAATTTTTTTTGTGATCTCCAAGTGCTATGAGAGGTGTTTGTTTAGATAGATCAATATTAGTATTAGTGTGTGATGTTTGTAAAGCCAAGAAAAACCCACTTAATTAATCTTAATCACATAATAATTGATTACTTCTAATCTAGGTGTGCTCTTAATCAAATTCAAAAGACAAATGTAAATTTTGATAGTTTTAATCAATTAAATCACTTACATAATTGATTATCTGGTAAATTTTAAAATAATATGGCTAAGGCATATTAATCGATTAAGTTACTAATATAATCGATTGATATTGACAGTTACTTTTCCTTTAAATCTTGCATCTTTTCTTCTTTCATAACAACACTTTGATATCCTAAGATCAACATAAAGTATATAAGAGAGTTTTGAGCATTCTATTTTTTCATAAAAGATTAAAGAATTTTTCTCTTGGTTATAGGTGAAATTGTAATATCTTTACAAATAAGGTGAATTCTTTCATTTGTATTTTCTGTATAATCATCCATTTGTATTAAATGTTCTCACATTGTAGGTCATAGGATAACATAATTGTGTGTAGCATTATCTTTGTTTGTAAATCTTGAAGTGTATTTCAAGTTTTTGTATATCTAAAATGTAGGTTTTATATAGGTGAATTTTAAAATCCTAATTCTTAACATTCTAGTGGAAATTCTAGCTATGATTACTGGAAACTAGATATAGATTTATTAGAATCGAATGAGTATAAAAATTGTGTCTTGTGCTTCTTTTTCATATCAAAGTCTTTTTTTTATGATTGATCAGGTCTTTATGCATTGTTCATGTACCTTATTAATTGATTAAAGAAAATTTTCCCATCATAATTGTGAAATATTAGTTACATATGTTTTGATACATTTTATCTATAAAATACAAAAACAAAATAAAGTAAATTTTTTATGTGATATTTTCCATAACTAAATGAAGAAATATAAATATAATCAATTATGCATTTCGCATCATAATCTAATATCAACATGAATATTATGAAAAGTATTTATATTTATTATTATAAAATAAACAATAAAATATTTAATAAAATAAAGTAATATTTTTCAAATATATGTTTTTTTATATTATATAAACTAATAAAATTAACAAACTTTAAAAAAAATTATATTAATATTTTATTTATTTTCATTTAGCATTAACATTTCACAAATAAACAAAAATTTAAAACCCACTTCGTACTTAACTATGTCTAGATTTTTATCCTTCGCAACTCAATAAAAATTCCATAACTTCTTTTTTCCCTTAGTATTGAATAATAAAAACTTGTCTTCAACACTAAAAAATAAGAACTTTTATAAGACACATAATAATAAGATATAACATACCAAATGAACCTTTTCTAAAGACGTTCAACTTCTCTCGATCATATTTGTATATTTTACTACACCTGCAAATACGTATTAAAATCCAACAAAATAATAATTTCTAAACACTAACAATCATTTAGATATAAATTTTGATCTTTACATTTCGTATCTTTTTATTTGCTCATCTTTTTAAATAAAATAAATTATTTTTCAATAAATATAAAATTTATTAAATAACTCTTAATAATCCATCAAGCTTTTCATTTTTCGACTTAAATAAATTATATATGATAATCAATTATAATATTAAAATATTTTTAAAATAATTAATTATTATATCAAAATATCTTAAAAATATAATAGAATCTAACAATAAACTATTATATTTTAAAATATTAACTATAAATATCTTTGAAGTATTTCACAATAATATAATATATAATATAGTATATTCTTTTATGTTGTTCTAACAGCCTGTCAAGACCCATTTTATTTATCAATTCTGTACGCAATTTCTCATCCAGGCAAATAGAAACAATTAACACAAATATTAAAATGTTAAAGTTGCAAAAATAGAACCAGTATTTAATAATGACAGACAATTCATAATTTCTTTTTTCTTTTTTATATAAAATCACTTATTAATTTTTCTTTCTTTTTTTCCTTTTCAATAAGGAAAATGCAGAGGATATGGGATTTTTAATAAAACCCTGCAGAATGTAATAAACAAGAACAGTAGCAGGCAATTAATGAGTAGTGAGAGGGCAGGGTTGGTGCTTGGTAGTGAGATGATGACGATGACGGGAGAGAACGAGAAAGGAGAGCGATGGAGCGGAGCGATGACGAATCTGACGGAGATGTCATCGAATCTCGAATCTCTCCAGAAGCTTCTTCTCACCAAAGCCGTCTTCGTCGACGACGACACCTTCTCCAAAGCCTCCCTCACCGCCGACCAAGCTCGCTCCATCAAACTGCTCCAGCAACGAGTCGAGACCTTGGAGAGAGAGGTCGACGCCGCCATCACCGCTGCCGCTCGCGCTCGCTCCGAGAAACGACAGGCCGAGGCCGCTCAAAAAGCCGCCGAATCGCGCGCTCAACAGCTCACCGCCGAACTTGAAAACACCACAAGTATCATCATCTATATCATACTCTGTTTTTACTCTTCATAATCATTGCATTTCATCTTTCAATTGAACTTTGGAATGGTTCTGGTCTGTGATCGGCGACCTAATCGTTTCTCATTTTCTTTTACAGAGGTGTTTGAGTTGCACATGGAAGAGCTGCGCGCGAAGCAAGAAGAAATCGAGAAGCGCGATGAGGACATCAAGCTTCTCGAAGCTATAATTCGAACACTTGGAGGAAAGGAATCGCTCTCCACGTCTCAGTAAAAGCATTCGCGCTAGGCTGGTCAACCCTAACCAGTGGCATATCCCCTTTCATTACTTTGTAAATTCAATTTTACACTTGCAAGTGAAGGATTCTCATCCTTATGATTGTAATAAATAATGTTTATGTATGAATGAATATTGATAATTCTTTGTGCATGATTGCTCTAGTGATTTTCCTGCGCCAAATGAGGATAACGAATGGAGGAAGTGCGAGGTAGACTGCAACTTGCAGGTGTTGAACTTTGTTTTAACTTGGGTTGCATAGCATGCAGTTGACACAAGTTACGATACATTGTATTGCTTCTGATCTGGGTGTATAGTTTCATCACAATTGGAGTGTGTGTTTGAGTAAACAGTTCAGTTGTGTCCTTGTTGAGTAAGTGTTATTATGTAACTACTTGTTTACAAGTTGTTTGTGTAATCAAATAATACAAATGATTAAACTGTTTTCATTTACTGTACTTTGTAATCTGTTATAACTTGTGTTGGAGTTTATGAAAATAAGTTGAAATTAGATTGTGGATATATAATCAGTTATGAGTTTTTCCAAATATTTGTACTAGTGATAGTGTTATAAGATAAATCTAAATGACATGTGAATAGGTTCTTTTAAATGGGCATTAAATACTTTACTCTTGTGAAAGTTCACGTCATTTCTCATGGCTTCAGTATAAATTCAAAATTTTCGCCAAACTTTCATTTATATTTTTCTTTGATGCCTTAACTAGTTGGTCTACCTTTCTCAATCTTTTTTTAGTTGGGACAAGACTGAAAGTAAATTGTCTATGCTTATTGGAAAATGTAATAATGAATGGAATGGAGCATGCATGTCTCAAAACACTTCCTTGGATTTAAGTGCAAGCCCTGTGTGCAGGGTTTAGTAATGTTTTCTGAGGTATGTATGGATGTTTGATGTATTTGGGGCCTAATTAACAATTCAGTGAAAACTGAATGAATATAAGCATGCAGGTAAGATGAACACTTGCTAAATTCCAAGGTAAGCTAAAACACTCCCTATATTACCTTTAATCACGGGTATCTGTGGCTTTGGCCCGTTGCAATTAAAAAAATCAGTGATCTCTTTGTTCTTTGAACTCTGAGTGCAGGCTATCCATTTTCTATCCTCAACTCCCAGTTTCTTTGTTCACTCTCCCAGAAACACTAGCTATTACTTTCTCCACCCCATCATTTTTTTTTTCTCAATTCCGGAATTTATTTTCTGGAACCGAAAATCATCCGGAATTTTTTTCCCAGAAAGTAAATGTACACTCCTTTTACAGAAAACATTTTCCGGAAGGTATTCGATGGGTGGGAGAGGAAATTGATGGAGGTGCAGCAAGCAATTGCCTTTTTAAGTCGTGGTATGAGATCCTGTGAGATTATTAGCTCTACAAGAAGCTAACGGATTCTCTATTGGGAAGAACCCAGTTAAATATTAATGTTACATATACTCTCAGCTTCATTTTTTTAATTTGATTGAAAATCAGTAGTAAGACTAATTCTTTGTCATTTGGAGATTAACATATAATTTCTTAATAGTTTCTTTCTGTTAAGACAACCTTATAAAAAACTGTTATTTAGTATATTATTATTATTATTATTAAATAATTGTTATCATAGTTCAACTCTTATTATTATTATTATTATTAAATATAATCATTTCAAAAACGCATTTTTACCACATTCTTTCACTGACATTTCACTCTTTTTTAATTTAATTTTACTCGTAATTTTGCAAGTTGTGATTCATTTTAGTTAATAAAGAATATGTGAAAGCAATTTATTTGCAAAGAAAGTTTTTAAAACATAATTTATTTATATATTTTTTATATAGAATTTGAAACATTTTAGAATTTGTTTAATTAAAATTAACTTTAACTTGGCGCTTACAACTTTGCTAAATGATCTTCCTTACCTGGGACTAGCAGGTAGCAATAATAGTTAACAAAAAGAAATGTTGGAATGGACACTGGAAGCACTACAGATTCCAATGAAGTTTGTGGGACCAGGAACCTTTGGAGTAGGAAATTAACTACATGAAGTTGTCACTAAACATTTAATAACTTTATTTATTGGTTGTTAATTTCTTGTTTCATGAGAAATTTTCTGTGACGATAGGATACAGGAGCTGAATCCAAGGTGGTGTGAGAGAAACCTCGTGTACCGAGGATGGACATCAATCTAAGCAAAAAAGTACATCATCCAACTAAATTATACCAAACTTGCTGCTTGGTCTGTTTCCTGTTGTCATTCTCATTGTTTAGACGTTTCTATTCTCTTTTTCTTTTCTGATCTGTACTTCCTTTTCCTTGCTAAATGTGCTCCACATTGATCCAAATCAAATACCATATGTCAGATAACAAGAAAAGAATTAATCTACTTTATTCATACGTATACAATGACTGTACATATTGCAGTTTACAGTCCACTTTTTGTTTATGCAAAAAATGGAAAATATAATCTTCTATCACATATATCAATCAAAAAGATATAAACAATATAACCATATAGTAGTACATAGTTAAATATCACTAAGGAAAAGTAATATGATATTTAAATTCATCTCAAGCATGACAAAACATAATATTGAAAGAGTTTCTTTTTTATGTGATGACATAAATAGAGTTTAAGTGGTACATCTGATAACTTAGAGCTACAAGGAGATGTTAATCATGGTGATGCACTTGTCATCAAATCCAAGAAGTCCTTGTCTGATTTCTTTCATTCTTCGTTTCCTATCTCTATGTGAGTAAACTTCAGTCAAAAGGAAAAAAAAAAGGTCACGTTGGACCTGTCAAAGCCAATCATTTCAAATTCTCATACACTCATTGCTTTGCTTGGATCCAAAACCTCGAGGCCCGTGTCGCATATTCTAAAGCTTAATGTGCTTCTGTCTGAAAAAGCTTATGGTTTTGCCTTATATTACTAGTTTAAACAGCCATCAGACTAAAAATCCAAGAGACACCCCACTTAATGTTTCTTCCAACTTTTGATCTTGTCTTCCGTCTAACATATATAAATAACCTTGAATGTCTCAGTCTCATTGATTAACTCTCATTCCAATTGTTTTCAAATCATTCTGTCTCACTTTATCCTTCACTCCTCTCCTGTCTTCCCTCTCCAAATCATCATTCTGTAGCATCATCTCTTCTCGGCTATTTCTATGGAGGTATTATTCTTCTAACCTTTAATCTCTTATACACTGTTATGTGGTTTGTTCAGACATTATTTCTCATTCTTGCATACTTGGCCTTTAATAATTATGCAGAAATAGTATGCTACTCATTAAATTAATAAATGAAAGCGTGCATGGTGGTCTATCAACAAAATGATTACCAAATAAACTGGAAACAAATTGTGGACATTCTTTGGTGTTTTTTTATGTTGTTTTCAATTTACAGATGGACTTTTTTTTGAATAATCTACATAACAAAGTTTTGTATTAGTTATTAAATATCAGTATAAGTTTTTTCGGTGACTTCTAATTTTGATGGAGAACAACATCTTAAAGAATTGCATCAATGTTTTGTTTATAAACTGAAAGGTTATTACCATGGCTTAAGCAGATAATATCAGTTTGTAAACTATATCAAAGGAATAATATCAGTTAACAGGCTAGTCTCTTAACATTGGAGCCAATTCTTTTCAATAATATTCAATCACTTGTTTTGTTTTGCAGGTTGTTGAGTTAAAGGTGGAGATGGTTTGCATACATGAGAAAAGACTAAGGAAATGTCTCTCAAAATTGAAAGGTTTGTTTAATTGAAAGAGAGTTTGGTAATCAGTGTCACCATAGTTCTGAGTTGGTTGTTGAGCTAACATATGAATCACACTACATGCAGGGATAGAGAAAGTGGAGGTAGACACTAACTGCCAAAAAGTAGTAGTCACTGGATACACACACAAGAACAAAATTCTAAAGGCAATTAGGAGAGGGGGTCTCAAGGCTGATTTCTGGTCTGCTCAAAATGAGTTACTCAATGCTTATGTCAGTGCCAATTACACCAACATGAGATTCAACCCCTTCAGCTTCTTCTAGTTTTTATCATCCCCAATTACACCAGATTTCATATATTCTTTTCTTTTGAGGGTTTCTTTTTGGACTTTAGTACCTTCTGTCCAGTGTGAGATGGTAGATACATACACAAGTTTGTATTCATTTTGCTTCTCATTTCCATAGAAATCATGACCAATCACAATGTCCAAGGAATATAGGGTGTAGTAGAGACATATCCAACTAATTTTGAGGCTTTTGATGTTTTTACCAATTTCATACTCAAGCTTTCTTTGTCTGCATGCAACTCCAATTAATTATTCAAAGATCATAAACTAAAATATATAGATGTATTTTTTTAAATCTCATTTCAAATATGTTCCTCTTTACTTGTAGTTAAGTTTAATGCAAGTTGATTTAAGAATCTGCCTACAGTGTCATAAAAAAGCAAATATGAAAATTAAAGTTTCTTCTATGAAGGAAGGTTTAAGCCAACATAAATAATGGTACACCAACTCACTCGACTACGAGTAAATTTCTCACTTTTGAAATGAAACACTTCTGACAAATTCCATTCATATTTCTTGCTCAGTTATATTCTTTGATTATATCAAATTGTTCAAGAAACACAATATCCTTCTCTTCTAATATTTTATATATTTTATCTATATAGTTTTTTCGTTATTCATTGGTGAAATCATTATCTTCGTTTTTTTAAAGTATTTTTTCTTTTTTCTCAAACAGATTTTACTTTTCGGCATTTGATGCCTTACTGTTATGATACTCATACACGTGTCTGTAAAACTTCATGATTGCAGTGACCGCTTGGTCAAATTTCATTGCGATGGTAAGTACTACATTTAGAATCACAAGTTCTCCATGTATCTTCTTCTTCTTCCTCTTTCTGACCAATAACTCGTTCCAATTATCGCTCTGTGACTTTTATTAAGATTTAACTTTTCAAATTCAATAAATATAAAAGTAAATAACTTCAAGTAAATCTCCTATATACATAAAGATGCAATTATAGAAGGACCCAATCATCTAAAATATTAGTTTTTTTAAATTGAACTTTCTTGTGCTTAGACCCTAATTTACCAATTTTTTTTAAAAAAAAAAAGGTCATATTAAATTCAGAAACTTATCAAAGCATGGGAAAATTAATTTTCCAAACATCCATTATGCATTGGTACTCACTTATAACATAACTGTAATCATTTATCCTATTCTTCCATGTTTCCTCAAAAAAGCTTAATTTATAAAAATACATAATTATTTTATCAAATAAAGTGAAAATTCATTAACTAGAAAAATCATTTTAAAATCAATCATTTTCCATTATTTACGCTTCGTTGTGTATTAACCAGACACATAAAAAATAAGAAACTAAATAAACATTAAACGTTTTCCAAGCTATATTTAATTAAAATATAAATATTGAAAATTAAAACATCAAATTTTTATTCCGAAAAATACAACCATCAGGTGAATTACCTCGAATATAAATAAAATTAAGCAAAGCATACAACATTAAATTTTGATTAAATAGCACTTCTAAATGCCACATCTCCAACATACAATTCAGTCAAATAAGAATGACATTCCACAATACTTTAAATTTTGGCTTTGTAATAACAATTAATTGAACCAGTTTCCTTAAAAACCTAATTGAGAAAGAAAAAACTAAATCATTATGCAGAGCTAATAATAGCCAACCCCAATTTCATCATCAAAATTTCTCCAATTCAACTTTTTGAGTACACGAAAACAATTCGCATATTTCCCAATCATCCACCGTTCTCTTCAAAGCAAAAAGATAACAATTCCCACAAATGACTTAGTCTGCTAAACTGGGAATAGCTCACCTTAACAAATACAAATGGAATCGAAACACACTTAACACCCTAGATATACCTATAACACCACTCGAATAAAAAAATTACTCATACAAGATCTTAATATGCTCCAAACTAACCAACTATAAATCTTTATTGTACCTATTTAAGACTGTTTATTGGTTCTGCGTGCTTTGGCAGCCAGCATGGCACCTCTTTAATACTCATTGTTAGTAATAATACAGTTATTCAAGGAAATGGCCAAGAACTGTAATAAATTGAATGCAAACCTACAACCTAGAGAAATTCATTCGTTGAAGAGAAACTTGTTGCCAACACATTGGTCATTTCAGTTGTAAAACAATAAAACCAGACACAATGTTAACCACGATCACAATTGTATAAGCAACAAATTTTTTAATGCCATAAGAACGAATGAATAACTGAACTGAGGCTACAAAAACAAATCACCAGTTCAATAGTGAAAAACAATTCTGTCATGCGGCTTTGGAATCAACAGAAACCAGCAGCACAGCTAGACAGCCATCATCAGTGTACCAACTGCTAATACCATTGCCAACCCGATCTCAGCAAAAGAGGGCAGCAACAGTCAGCTACAGTAACTGGTTAGTGCTTCAAACTATTCACGAACACATGCATATCTTAGTACTAAAGATGCATCAGCTACCACCTCACAGCTACAGTGTCATGGAGCAGTGTGCTACAACAAACGTATCTCACTACATTAAGTGACAGATGTTATAATCTCGAAAGGTCAATGTTAAAAATTATCCATTAAAATACCCTAAAAAAAGTAACCATGAGTGTGTTACCATTGTCCACTTCCAAATAAACACCAGCACATTAAAGTTCATATTTACGACCCACAGTTTTATGTTTAGAATCCGCATCTGAATCAACAAATGACAGGTCCAACTCCTATGAGGCATCGGCTACATGTCAAAATATGCCCAACTTGTTCGTCACAGCATCAAGAATCCCTTTTAGGACAATTTTAGCCAAGGCCAAACACGATTACCAGATCAAAAATCAGAATATTCTCAATGGTATGACGGATCTCAGAAGAAAAAAAAAATAAACCAAAAAAAGCTTACCAATGATCAGATCATTCAGGAAAAAACCAAGTCAACTAATTGTCTGTTTAATCAGCACATTGGTAAAAAATCAGTCCTAAATCAGCATATTCTTGCAACCAGCATCAAATTCACGACCAATCATCAATGACATAGAAACAGCATCAACAGCAACAAAGCCAACATGCGCCTATCAGGCCCCCATCACTTTTCCGGATCATAACTATAAAACCCAATAAGTTTTTCAATATAAATTAACTGAGCTTTCACTAGATTAGTCACTCCTTCCTATAAAGTGGGAAATGAAAATGGAGATGTGGAGAGAGAAAATTGTAAACAGCAGAATGAAAGTAAAATGGAAAAATCCCTTAAACTGAGGTAGAATCATCCTATCAACTACAAGGTCTAATAGTTACCAAACACTGAAGATGACATAGCAAGTCCAAATATAAAAACATCCAAACATCGAGGAAGTCTGACCCTACCAAACAGCACTTAGATCATAAAATCCTTCAATGACTCTGATAAGACCATTCACACAGACTAAAAGATCCAACAACAGCAAAACAGCTACAGGTCCAGCATCTCTAGAATTTTTCATGTGAAGCATATCTTATTCCTGCAAGACAACAAATATGGAAAAGTCACAATAAATAAATACCTTGTTGACTAAAAGGTTGGTAAATTCCATTACTGCATTAAGACAAGTTACTTACATCACCATTCGAATTTCGAGGGGAAGGGCTTCGTGAAGCTTCAGGGCGACCGCGTGGTGATACACTGCGCGGGGAAGGAGATCGTCCATCACGGCTACGGCTACGGCTACGATTTGCTGGACTTTCACCCCGTGGACTTTTCCTAGGGGAAGTACTCCTTTGGGGAGAAGTGCTCCGCTGTGGGGAAGGACTCTTTCTAGGACTAGGACTGCGTCGTACAGGTGAGCGACTATAACAAATATCAAGGAAAGAGTGAAACATAATTACAATAAGGAATGGGGTAAAAACAATTGCAAGAACTATATATCAACAAATGAAGACCTGTCAACTGATCTGCTCCGGCTTCTACTGTGATGCTCATCATCATAGCGTGCCCTCCCACGACCCTTGTAATCAAGACTGGTACTACGGCTCCTGCTTCTGTGACGATAATCTCTGTCTTTCCCACGGTGCCTGTCACGTTCATACCTATCATAGCTTCTACTGCGACTTCGCTTCCTGTAATCCCTGTCTTTGTCATCACGATACCTGCAGATGACATTAATAAATTCATTTCAATTGCCAAATATGATTTTCAAAATGACTGGATAAATGGCATTTGGAATGTTTGGAAGTAATATTTTGGGGGAATAATAGCTTTCTCTTCAAAAGATAAAACTGAAAAAAATGTTTCCCAGACTATGTTAATCCTAACACGTAATTCTTTTAAAAACATTTGACAACATAACTGTATGTTAACTAAACTGTCCAATAAATGACAGTTGAAAGGGGGAAAGCATTCAGCATTCACTAGATAAGGGAAGGCTAGTATATGCTGAGCACAGGTTTGTTTTAACTTTCCCTTTCAACCCTGGACTTCAGGTAACAGCATAAAGAATCCAGGGCAAAACAATAAAAAGAAATATGCGTTTACTTATGAAAAACAACATAAGTACAAAATTAGATTGCATAATGTACAGCCTGATTGCCACAAAAGCCAGCTTACCGTGTACCAATGAAGATTCCAAAATATTGTTTTAGCTGTAACATGGACTTCTCATAACATATAAACAAAAGCTAAGAAAAAATATGAAATTGATCATCAAATTGAACTAAAAGCAGGCAATCAAAGCATGCTAGCACAACTTTTATCAACAAGATAAATAATTCTAAAATTGTAGTTCAACAGTTCAACACTTCTCATTACAATAAAGTCAGCACAACACTTTAAAGAAGCAAGTAAATTTAACAACAGCAAACCTTTTCCTGGGACTACGGCTTCTTGACCGGTTCCTTGATCTCTGGGCCGTTTCAATAATCCTTCCTTTGTGACTGCAAATTGAAAAAATTAACTAAGCAATGGACAAACTCACATGTCATCTTCATGCAAAATCATTAAATTGGAGCAAGGCCAGTCTGATTACTGTTTTTTTCAAAACTCTGTTAATAAAAAAGTTAACGTTTGAAACTGATAATTTCCAAACCCTGTGGACCAAATTTATAGAGAGAAAATTGGGAACACAAATTAGATTATATCATTTTCTTCAATTCTTCGCAGCTCTGAATCTCAAAACCTACCAACATCACCACTGCCACATGGAATGCTCACACCCCAAACACAACTGTGTAAGTTTGCAAATTAAGCTAAAACCATGATGAATCTTTTGTGGAGAAAGAGAAAATGGCAACAATTTCACAAGGGAAAAAGAGGATTTGTGAAATAATCCCACCAACTAATTTTCATTTTCAAAGATAACAAAAACAAAAAACCACCCAAAGCAGAAAGAACACAGTGAAAACAAAGTGAAAGTTGATTCAACAAAGGGCAACAACAATTACAATTTACAACCGATAATTAACAAGAAAAATAACAAATAAATAAATAACGAAAAATAAAAGAAGAAGGAAGCACTTACATCCTCTCCGCATTAGGCCCATATTTCGCAAACTGGACCGTTATTTCACGACCATCAACCATTCTTCCTGAAAGGGTTACAAGACTCGCCCATTCAAAACACAATCAAACAAAACAAAGACTCAAAGAACCAATTCAAAACAACAAAGCATACCGTCGAGCCTATCAACGGCCTTTTGAGCCTCGTCGGCATACTTGTAACGCACAAAGGCAAATCCCCTCGACTCACCGGTCCTTTACGACAAAATTAACAAATGCAGAACAAATCAATAAAGAAAGAAAGAAAAAGATTATGAATAAACGGTGTCAAAAAAATTGAAAATGAAATTTGAAAAGCACCTTCGATCCTTGGGGATGAAGATGTCGACGACCTTTCCATACTTGTCGAATAGAGGAAATAGGTCATCGGCAGTGGTACCTGAACGCAACAAGATTAAACGTTAAATTAAGGGTTTAGCAGAAGAATTGAAGAAAAGAGAAAGAGAGAAAAGAGAGAGAAGCTACGGAAGGTGATGTTGAGAACGAGAAGAGAGTAAGTGTCGGAAATGTCAGGGGGACCCGAGCGTCCGAAGTGAGACATGTTCGTTAGCACAGAGAGACAGAGCCCAAGAAGATGATAAAGATAAGAGAGGAAAAGAAAAGATAGAGAGATTAGGGATTAAGAAGAAGAAGGGCTAGGGTTTGGGTTTGTGAAGCGTTGGCCGCTGAAACCAAACCTTCCTGAACATTCGTTTTGCCAAAGCCTCTATTTATATCTTCACGTGCAACTCTTTCTAACATTTTTTTTTTTTTCATTTCTTCTTACCAGCGTTGTGCCAAACATAAATAAACTATTACTATCCATCGACGCTCGAATTTCGACTTTTGAAAACTTAATCTTCACCTGATTTTTCATTTTTTTTTAATTGAAAATAAAAATTTATTTGATAACTTTTAAATATTATACTAAATTAATTAAATAACTGGTATATGTTTTAATTATCAATATATTTATTTGATTGTCATTTACTTGTTTTTCAATTTTAGTCTGTATTGCTCTTCATGAATTATACTTGTATTTTTAATATTTACTTCAACATTTTATTTTGAATTATTTCACAAAGATAATTATTCCTTTTATATATATATATATATATATATATATATATATAAAGAATAGTTTTAAAGTATACAAATCAAATAGTTAACACAAATGTTTACTTAAATACTTTGTAATAAATCATATGATTATCAATCATATCAACTTATCAATCATATGAGTAATTGTATTAATTCAATGGATTATTGTTAATTTATAACACTCCCCTTTAGGTATCCATTGATAAGAGAATGTGTCTCGTTAAAACCTTATTAGGACAAACCAAACCCTTTTGTATCAAATCAAATATAGTTAATACAAATGTTTACTTAAATAGTGAGTAATAAATGATATGAGTATCAATCATATCAATTTATCAATCATATGAGTAATTGTATCAACTCAATGGTCAATGGACCATCATTAATTTATAACACTCCCCCTTCCCCCTTGAGTGTCCATTGATAAGAGAATGTGTCTCGTTAAAACCTTATTAGGACAAACCCTGTTGATCTTTTTAGTACATCATTCTATATAATATCATTTTTTACATCTCTTATTTTTTCCCTTCATGTAAACTTACACCATTAAGATAGATGATGAAGTCTAATATTATGAACCAATTGCTCAAAAATTCTCTTTGGCAAAGACTTTGTAAATAAATCTGCTAGATTTTTGCATAAACAAATCTTTCGAATCTCTACATCATCATTTCAATTGAGCAATGCACTATTGTCTTCATATATAGTTGTTAATTCCATTCTCTTTTAGGATAGACCACAAGTTTATCGCACATGAATTATAGACCTTAACTAAACATATTAACGACTTGCCTCATGTAATGCTAAAAACTATGCATGATTTTGACTATGTTGTTATAGTCTCTTTCACATATCGTCATGAAATCATTGTGCTACTACATGTTAACAAATATCTTTTTTGTGATCAACCATTGTGACATTGTGAGAATATAATAAATAACATGTATTTGCATAACCCCTTAGGTATGATTCTTAATCATTTGGATAAAATAAGTTCATATTCGTAGTACCCTTAAGGTAATGAAGTATATGTTTTACACCAATCCATTTTCTTCTTGTAGTTTAAGAACTATATCTTGCTTAAAAAAATCAGCAAATGAAATATCAGATCGAGTATAATTAGCAAGATACATTAATGTTCTTATGACACTAAGATATGGTACTTCTGGATTAAGAAGATCTTCATCGATTTCTTAAGGTTTAAGAAAAGCCTTTATCAATATCTAACAATCTCACAACTATTGGAGTGCATAATGTAAGTGACTTGTCCATTTAGAACATTTTAAGCACCTTAATTATATAAGGCTCTTGATGTATTAAAACACCTTTATTTAAATACTCAATTTCTAATTTCAAACAAGACTTTGCCCTTTAGAGATTTGTTATCTCAAATTTTTTCTTTGAGCAATCAATTATCTTATGAGTTAATCAGGAGTTCCAACGATATTTATGTCATCTACATAAACAATAATTATAACAAATTCATTTTGCTAATATTTTCATATAAATACAAGGACAACAAGGATCACTTTTATATTTTTTTAACAAGTACTCAATAAGGCAGTTATACCACACAAATCCTGATTACTTTAATCAATAAAAGGTCTTGTTCAATTTTATTGAATAACCCTCTTTAAAATTTTCCCTGTTGGGAAAATTAAATCCTCTAGGGATTTTCATATAAATATCATTCTCAAGAGAATAATACAAATAGGTTGTAACATCATCCATTAGATGTAAACGCAGACCTTGGTGTGCAACAAAAATAATCAAATATTGTTATGTTGTTGCATCCAATATCATTGAATATGTCTTTTCATAAATCAATATAAGGTTTTTGTGAAAAACCTTGAGCAACCAATGGTGTTTTGTAACAATTTCATCATTTTTAATTTGTTTTTGCGTAAAAATTCATATGTACCCAACGGGTTTCACACCCTTAGGCGCATCAAATATAGGTCCAAAAACATTTCTTTTAGCAAGCAAATATAATTATGCTTCTTTGCATATTTTCCTTTTGGTCAATCATTTCTTTGTCGACAATCTTCAATGATCATTGGTTATTGATCCTCATTGTCATTCATAACATTCATCGCTATATTATATGTAAAAGCTTCATTAATGTTTACTTCATTTTGGTTCCATATTATATAATTCATAACATAATTTATTGAAATCTCATCATTTTGAAGAATTTCAGGTACCTGGGGTTCTTCTGGAACCAAATCATTAATTATGTCAAATGAATCTTTTGGAATTTCCACCTTTTCGATTAGGTCATCTTGCATTTTAGCTTCCTTTCTCATTCAAGAATTTTTATCTTTGGAACCAATAGGCCTACCACGCTTCAAGCATCTCTTTGGAACTAACGGGCCTACCACACTTCAAGCGTGTTATGAATTAATATCGATTATCTTCGGAGCATTAGCAATTGGTATTAGTTACCCTTTTTGTGTTAGTAAAACATAAGGTAAGATTGACTAATTTTGTAAATGAGTTATCGTTTGAACTTTTAATTCACATTCTTTTGTATTAAGATCAATACGAGATAATGATAATTCATTTCAACCAATATCTTTTTCCAATTATTTTCTTTCTCTCCCTAATACAGGAAAAACTTATTTATCAAAGTGACAGTTAAAAAGTTAAATTGTAAATAAGTTTCCTATTGGTAGCCCAAGATATTTTATTACTAAGGGGGTATCATATCTAACATATATTCTCAATTGTCTCTGAGGACCAATCATAGTCCCTTTTGGTGGGGAAATCATATACACCACACCCAAAAATTTTACATGAGAATTTTAGGTCATTGACCAAAAACCAACTACATAATACAGTATTTATGATAACTTGGTGGTTTGATGTGAATTAATAATTCAATATGCAAAATTTCATATCCCGAAGTAGCCATTAGTAGATTAGCTCTCATAAGTAATGATTTTGCAACCAATTTTAGACGTTTTAGTAATGATTCCACAAGTCGATTTTGAGTATGAACATGTGCTACTAGATGCTCAACTGCAATTCCAATTGATATACAATACTCATGAAAATCATGACATGTAATTTCACCACTATTATCAAAACAAAATTTCTTAATCGGATAATTTAGGAATTGATCTCTTAACTGTACTAATAACTTTGAAAATACTTCATTGTGAAATATTTGACCATCTAGTTGATGTACCAGTTAAAACCATGAAATATATAAATAATCCACATGGTGGGTGTATTGGACCACAAATATCACCCTTATTCGTTATGAAAATGAGATTGACTCATTTCTAATTTTTCTGGTGATGGTCTTATTATCAACTTTTGTGAACATAGAGTACATGAGAACTCATTGGTTAGAAGAAGTTTTTTTACTCTTAAGTGTGTGTCCACATAATTTTTTCAACTTTTTTCTCCGCATCATAAAAGATCCAAAATGACCTAACTAATCATACTAAACAAGGAATTCATTTTGATTCGTAAATTTTTGGTTTACCATGACATGCATATTAATTGTACTAATATATGAATAGTATAAATCATCTAACTAATCATGCCAAACAAGGCATTCATTTTGATTTTTAAACTTTTGGTTTATCATGACATGCATTTCAATTGTATTAATATATGTGTAGTACAAACCATAAGAGAATATTGATAATTTCTCCAATACACATTTTTTTCAACTAAATCATAAAGATATAAAGATATTTATATCTTTTTCATTGTTTGTCTCAATATGATATCCATTTAGACAAATATCCTTGAAACTTAATATGTTTCTATTAAACTTCTTGGTAGAAGTATAATAGCTCTTCTGGAACCTTCAAATATATTTGTAGTACTAAATAAGACTAACATTGATGTCTCGCATTACTAAGCAAGAGAAAAATGTATTACTCTTGAGAATTGTATAAGTTGTTGCACTATTAATAAGACACATATCCTCATCATTGGTGCTAATGTCAACATTCATTCTTCATATAAACATAAATATCAATATGAGGATTTTTTTTAACACTCTTATAACCAATGAGGTGATGAATGCTTCCATTTGGTTTAATAAAGAAAATAATAATACCAAGATGAGTAACATCCATGTGGCCATAATCAGAATCATCATCTTCATAAGCAAAGTGTGTTTATATGTTATTCTCATTATTTGTAAAATGCTTTGGTGTACGACAAGTACAATTCGAATGACCTTTACCACCGTAATGATAATATATACTTTCATCTTTTTGCCAATATTTTTAAATTTCCCCTCTTTTTCACATTATTGTGTCTCTTCGAGTGACAAAATTTGTCTTTGAAATTTACTTTATAACTATGTCCATAATCAATATCACGATCATGAAAATATAAATATTGTTGCATTCACTTATGGGAATGGAGCATAACCTACTAGACATGTTTCATATTTTCTATCAAAAACTCATTGCTTTGTTCAGTCATACAAATGCATAAAATAATTTCAAAATATTTGTGAAATCTCTTTTCACAATATTGCTGTCGTAAGAGCAAATTAGTTGATCATATGCTTTCTTTCTTTAATAATATCACTAAGACCCATTGCATCTAAATGTATTTCAACATTTAATATCGAATATAAGTAATTCTTCCTCGTCACAAATTCAAAATTTAGATTTGACATGATTAGAATTAACATATAAAAAAATAGTAATAATCATCATCATAATAATAATTATCATTATAAAAAAATAATAATAAGACAAAGATGAAAATTGATAAAGTAAAATCATTCGTATGACAAAAATAACAATGTAAGATAAAATTGTGAATGAAGAAAGGATTAGGAAGAGTCTGAATTAAGACATGCAAAACATTGTCCTTAGAGAGAAACGTTCCAACTAGCCCTCAATTGGTTGGAGCATCATGCTGATAACGTATTATGAATAAAGCTAATATAAAAAAGAATAATAGAAGGAAGTATAGAAAACGAGAAAATAGAGAGTAACTTTTTGTGTTCTTATTACTGATAAGAAGAGTCATATTCATAGATATAACTAGAGATGACAAATAAACCCGCCCCCGTGGGTATTGTCTGAACATGTTCCCGTTTTGACGAGGAATCCCTACGTTGTCTGGGTATGGAGAATCCCAGACTTTTTCAATTGAGTATGGGATGTACATATCCCTACCATAGTACCTGTCCCTACGACAACTCCCTCCCCATTTAAATTATTAAAATTTTCACAAATTATTAAGTAACCCTATATATATATACTTTTTTTTTTATTTCTTCTAATTATTTGGTTTGTCATGAAATTCATTCGCATCTCCAATATATTTTTCATCTTATCATAACCTTTATGTAATTATGTTAAAATGATGTATGTTAATTAAATTTTTTTATGTCTCACATTTGAATATTTCTATTATTTTTTAATATTTTTATTTATTATATATTTTTCTTTAACATGAGAATGTTGAATACTCTCAATTTAAGTGTTTAATAGCATAAACCTTTCATTTACTAGTAATATCAGGAAAAAAAAACATTATTTACTTATTTTTATTCATTTTTGTTTCATTTGAATAATTCTTTTGTTTCACTAAAATAATTTTCGTTATCTCTCAACCATTGAGTATATATTATATGTTGATATTTGAAAAGTTTTTTCAACCATTCGTTTTTCTTTGTGCGATTTCTTTCAATAGTCTTTCAAAATTTTTTTAAGACATCCATTTGTTAATTTTTTATATATTTTTACTTGTTGTTTATTTTCATAATATATAGAATACTATTTCGATATATTTTATATGATTATTTTTATTTTCTAACTCATTATCAATCATACTATAATTTATTTTTTCACTATAATTGTATAAATAACTTTTATTTACTATAATATAAAAATTTAATGTAATTGTCATGAATATTTTTTTATCACCCTCCAACATATATTAGAGTTCAAAAGATACAAGATCTATATCAAAATTTTATTATTATGTTTATTATTTATTATTTGTGTCATTTTGATCAAGTGATGTAGATTTATTAGAGTTAAAAAAATGGAAGTAAACATACATTTAAAATATATTTTAATTTGAATATTTGTTTTCCTTTTATATATTTTTTAAAATATTTTTAAATTTTATCAACTAGGTTTCATTAATATTTGCAAATTTAATAAATTTTTTGGTTCTCATAAAATTTTATTTAGTATTCTAATATAAAATGTAAACAATTATAATTTATTTCAAAGTATTTGATATCGAAGAAATAATCATCCTCCTAATATTGAATATTTGTAATATTATGTTTCTTTTAAGTAATTTTTTATTATTTTATAAAAATTAATTAAAATTAATATTAAAGTATAAAAAAACAGGTACGAGTATGAGTATGAGATTATACCAGTTATTCAATGAAGTGTGGATGAATTTTTTCTATGAAAATAAATATGTGATAGTGAAATCTGTCCCCGTCCCGTTGACACAGTATGACTTACAAATATTTTTTACATCTAGAAATTCTATTATATAATTTATTTCAGTTATATTAAAATCACAAAATAAACACATTGACAAGCTAGTAATAAAATCAAAGAGAAGAAAAAAAAACCAGAAAAAAAGCTAAAAGATAACTTATAATATAAAATATAATCATTTTAAATTAAATAAATACTTTAACTTTATAATTAAGTTCTAAAATCATGATTCTATTTTATTTTAAAACTAAAAATAAATTGATGCCGACTAATATAAACTTAATTAATTTGGATTACATGCTATAATAATTAATAATATCGATTGATTGAATATTAATAATGAACACCAACTGTAAAAAATTATTACTTCTTTTCCCTTCTGCATTCGGAACTATCACCGACCTCTCTCTCGTTTTTATTTAACCAAAAAAGAAAAAAGTCACCTCTTTCTTTAACTGATAATTCTTACACCGAGCATTTCGAAAATATTCATAATGAATAGAGATAGATGAGATTCTTGACACGAAAAATTTCAATTCGTGCATTGCACCACGCACACTAATACACACAGAGACGAAGACACTACACAGCCAGCGCATGTTGCGGTTGTTGATTCAGTATCCCAAACACAGAATTTCAGTTACGACTAAGCACCGGATTTCGTTCCAATTCACCCCAATCACTAATCACTAATCAGTAATCATCATCATTCTCATTTCCCATGGCGAACCCTAAAACCAAGAGTTCTCATTCGCTGGGTGGCGAGGGCGATCCCGAATCATACGAATCGCGGTGGGTTTTCCAGGAGGACGACGATCCCTCCGAGATCGAGGACTTCGACGCCGCCGATTTGCGCCACCAGCCTATGTTTGATTCTGAGGACGAGGACAATGGCGAACATAGACTCGTTCGCACCGGTCCTCGAATCGATTCATTTGATGTCGAAGCTCTCGAGGTTCCTGGCGCCCAGAGAAACGACTACGAGGTGATTCCGACTTTGATTTCCGCTTATGAAGCGTTCAATTGTGATGTATTAGTGATGCGCATTGTCTTGTGTTGTTTGCACTCTCTTATTGGTTGTCGTCGTTGATTTGTGTGTTGTTGCAGGATATTAGTGTGGGGAAGGGGATTCTGTTGGCTTTTCAAACTCTCGGTGTTGTTTTTGGTGATGTTGGAACGAGTCCTTTGTATACGTTCAGTGTTATGTTCAGGAAGGCTCCTATTAATGGAAATGAAGATATTCTTGGAGCTTTATCACTTGTTTTGTACACTTTAATCTTGATTCCTTTACTGAAGTATGTGCTTGTTGTTCTTTGGGCCAATGATGACGGCGAAGGTATGTTAACTTGGGTGTTTTAATGATAAATATTCGGTATTATTTTCTGTTTTTTCTCTATTTCACATGTGGTTCTGCACTCAAGTTTTTGCTTATTTTAAAACCACCGCAGGTGGTACGTTTGCATTGTACTCGTTGATTTGTCGAAATGCTAAGGTGAGTCTTCTTCCCAATCAGTTGCGATCGGATGCCCGAATATCGGGCTTTAGACTGAAGGTGCCATCTCCTGAGCTTGAAAGGTCTTTAAAAATCAAGGAAAGACTAGAGACTTCGCTGACTCTTAAGAGGATTCTACTATTATTAGTTCTTGCTGGTATTTCCATGGTGATAGCTAATGGGGTGGTTACACCGGCAATGTCAGGTTGCTTACTGCTGTTGTGTCATATCTTCTATAACTTCTTTTACATTTATATTTTGTCATATCTTCTATAACTTCTTTTACAATTATATTTTGTCATATTGTGTTTGACTGATGCTAATGTCATACTTGTAATGTAATGACATCCTGTTGCTTTTGTACCTGATCACTGTTGTTCTTCAGTAACCACTTCTTTTATTTATTTCTTCATATTAATTCTTGGTTTATATCTTTTTCATTCTGCAGTACTATCATCTGTTAATGGTTTGAAGGTGGGGGTAGATGCAATTAAACAAGGTATTATGCTAACCTATTAACAAATGTTTATTCGATAGTTGTTAATTAACCTTGCATTTGAGGTTGTTATGCACAAACACAACTAGAGAACTTTGATTTCTGTCTTTCTTCTATGGAATAAATTTTTGGGGCTTTTCCTATAAAACAGTAACAGTGTTTGAGGCTGCCTTTTTGTTTACAATATTGTCTGAACTATTCTTTGGTCCTAGCATTGAACAGATTGAGTCATGTATTGGTAGAATTCTTTTGCTGTGCATGTTATTCCAACCAAAGTGTAATGGTATGGGAAGAGGTTCTTATAGTTTAGGTATCCTGGTGGAGACTATAGATGAATTTGGCTAAATATTCTTATTTTAGCATAATTTGTGTAGTTAAATTAATCTTTTCTTCTTTTCCCTCTATTATGCAGATGAAGTGGTGATGATTTCTGTTGCATGCCTTATCGTTTTGTTCAGTGTACAGAAATATGGAACAAGTAAAGTGGGGCTTGTTGTAGGACCTGCTTTGTTTATATGGTTTTGTTCTCTGGCGGGCATTGGTATATACAACCTTGTTAAATATGACAGCAGTGTCTTGAGGGCATTTAATCCTATTCACATATATTATTTCTTTGCAAGGAATTCAACTAAAGCGTGGTATTCTCTTGGGGGCTGTCTTCTGTGTGCAACTGGTAAGCACATATATGTAGGATAATGGATATGGTCTATTCAGTATATATGTTCTGCTTCTCATGTATATTTGTGGATTCAATTCAATCTGTGTTTGTTTTTCTGTATCTATAAACCAATTGTTTGCCAGAAATTGCAATGGTTAATCTCCAAGTTCTCATTTGTTCTAAAGTTGAGTAGAGTTGATTTTGATAGAAATGATTTAGATCTTTTGAATGTTATTGGGATGTGTGCCAATATTCATCTTGACTAAAAATTTAACATTGGGACATGGGCACAGTATGGGGAAATTGGTTATTGATATGAAGAAAGTAGGCCTTAAGTTTCTGCTCGCTATCTATCTTAGATGGAATAACATGCCTACTGACTTTTATTAGAATGCGAGGTTCATTGAAGTATTAGATCTTCCTAGCTGTGGTGTGGGATAAAATTATTATTGATAGGATGAATAGATTAGTAATGAACAAATTCAAACAAGCTTTTGTTTAAATCCAAGAAGTTGGGAATGGATTCATTATACACAAGCACTGTTTGAATTTGGTCGATTAATTTATTTGTGAGGGTATACGTCTAGGAAGACCAAAATTAAATAAGTGAAATATTCATATTTGATGATTTCAATTCAACTTCATGAAGTCTGATATGCAATTGTTACTTGTACAAATAGTCATCAGTTTGGTAATTATTTTATGACAAGACTTGGCAAACAGAGAGAAAATAATTTTTTTATTGATTACAAGTATAACTATTACATTCTCAACCCCTGCATTTGTAAACCACACACTTTTAAAAGAGGAAATAAGATCAGTTAAAATGAATGTGTAGATTCAAGGGATATTTTTATTGATAACTATAGAGATATTAGGATATTTTTATTCCAGGAATCCCTTATTTACAACACTTCCCCTGAAGTTGGTAAATGAATATCGATCATTCCCAACTTCCGATAGCGACATTGGTTGTGACCACATGACCACATTGGTTATGATGAAGTCCTATCGTGTTATGAGCAATGTTGTTGGTTGACTTATTATCATAGTACAATTGCACATGGATGACAACTTTTATTTTAAGGTAATCTAATATGATCTTCATCTAAAGTCCTTCACACACACCTTGAGTAGGGGCTCAAAATTTAGCTTTTGCACTTGAACAAGATACTCTATGTTGTTTATTGCTTCTCTAGATGACCAGAATTTTTCCCAGAAACATATAGTATCCGCTATTGTGTTTTTTCTATAAGAGTGCTCTTTTCACTTCTAATTTTTTGATTCTGTTCAATGGGAACTTTTGAGGGTTTGCATCCCAACTTAATTGTTTCTAGGAGGAGATCACCAAACATATTTTCTTTAGGAGATGAAAATCTTCTTTTTGGAATAAGCATCCTTTATCTCAAGGAAATACTTGAGTATTTCTAGGTCTTTCATATCAAATTGGCAAGACAAATATAAGGCCTTCTTTAGGAGGCAAACCTTATTTCTTTCACTATGAGTATCAAATCCAACATTCTTCTAAAGCTCTATGAAGAAAGACATTGTTCACATCCAACATGTACAAGTGATTTTTTTCTCTTTTTGCACGCACTGGGTAAATTATTTGTAACACTCCGCACCTCTGGGTGGTCCGATAGCGGGTGAAACTGTATGTCCAAGAAATCACTACTGATTTTGTCAACTCTACCAATCAGCTGGCTGGCGTATTCACCAAGTCCCTTAGAGGCCCTCAGATTGAGTATATTTGTAACAAGCTTGGTGCATATGATATATATGCTCTAGGTTGAGGGGGAGTGTTAGAATATAATCAGATGTTACAAATTTCTAGGAAATTAACTGTTACATAATCTCGGGAATTAGTATGATTTATTCCTAATTATTAGGTGTCTCTATTGTAATTAATTCTATTCAATAATATAAATACATACTGTGTGGTCTGCATTAGACACATAATACATTTAGAACATATACAATTCTATAGGAAGGAAGGAAAGTGTCACATTGCAATGTTTAGGAGGAAGAGAATTTTATTATGCTGGGCAGCCTCTTAAGAAAGGAAAGTAATATAATATATATTATTTATAAATGATTCTTTTATTTGAATTTTACAGTTAGGAATTAGGGGTTTTAGTTTCAGATTTTAATTAGGAATTAGGATTTATTTTTAATTATTTAATAATTATATAATATGCTTTTTAATTTGGTAGTCGAAAATTGAAATTAGGGATAATTTTAAGTATGTATGGGAATGGATCAAATTCAATTAAGAGCAATTCAAGTGTACTCTCATCTATTGTACTTAATTATTCTATTGTACTATTTGAATTTATAATTTGTTTTTCATGGGAAGTAAACTCAACTCTTATGAGTTTACGGAGCTCCCACAAGTTTACGAAAACTTTCCCGGACAAGGTTGACACTAGGAGAGAAGAGTGAACAAAAGATAAGATACACTTAATAGCATTGATGTCATTTAAGACACAAGTTGGAAACCTGTTGATGAGGCATGTGGAAGTTAATACAACTTCTCCCTAGTATGTTTTGAGAAAAGACATTTGGAAAAACAGTGCTCTGGCTACTTTTGGGAGATGATGATTATTCCTTTTTGTGGCTCCATTTTGTTGTGGGGTGTTAACACATTTTAGTTCATGGGCAATACCATTGAGAGACAAAAATTTGGAAAATTCATGATTTGCATATTTATTACCATTATTGGACCTAACTCTTTCGATGTTTTTTCCATATTGATTTTTGACAAGATGGAAATAATTAACAACAATTAGAAATATGTTGGACTTACTTTTTATAACATATGCCCATGTGAAATGGGATAATCATCAACAAAAGTAATAAACTATTTCCTTGTTGTCTCTAGGATTATTAGTTATCAATTTTCTTTATTTTATCATGATTGTTTTTGTAGGATATATGTATGTTGTTCTTAGAATTTGGGTTTAAGCTTAATTTAAACTTATAAAACAGGTTTGTGAGGCAAGGGTTGCTCTTTGGTTAACCCCACGCACTCATTGTAGGAGTTTTTCTCAATACATCTCTCAGGTCTCACACTATTAGCCTTGATGTGTGTATAATATGGTGGTAAGTGACCCTTTCAATGAATGAAGGATAGATTTTGGTACTATCTTAGACTTTGGGTTTAGACCTAAATCAAACCCTCAATATTGGTTTGTGAGGTGACATCTGTGCCCCTCTTTTATATTTTATTTTAGCTATACCACTGGTGGATATGAGATCTCTAATTTCTAAAATGTAAAAGTAGTATCTTTGCTTTAGACTTCTTTATTTTAGATATGGAGTACTTGCTTAGTGAACTTGGAAGCTATACTGAAGGTGGAGATTTTAGAATGTCAATTGGAAATGTGATAGCGGAAGGGTCCCACACCTATAAAAGGTCTATCCCCTCATTTGATAAGACTTCCAATGATAGAACGAATTGAAAGCTAAGATGCATTGGAACTGTTAGAATCCAAAATGCATACTGAAACAAAACTTCAACCACAAAAACATCACTAGCTCTATTTTTCTCCAAACAAAATTGCTTGCTCTATTACAATATCACTTGAGCTATGTACAAAAGAAAAGAATTATTTTATTGATAACTCGGTGGAATTTAACCTTAACCCAACTTCAGAAAATTGCTTTGGAATGTAATGTTTGCATCTACTTACATGTTTTAATTTGACCATATTTCTAGTCGATGTGGGATGTCTAACGTGAATTTGAATTTTCTGTTGGTTTTTTCTTACACACACACACACATACATACATATATAAATATATACATATATAAATATATATATATATATATATATATATATATATATATATATATATTATAAATTGATCGTATCTATAGTCAATGTTGGATCTCTAGCACACCACCCCACACTAAGGACTAGACATCTAGAGTGTGAGACTAGAGGGGAACCCAATAGAAGGCACAAACTTGATTAGGGTAGACTCTGAATGACTTTGATACCTTCTTAAGAAAGTGAAATTTAAGCGTAACTTAAGTACAAAACTGACTTGCAAGGTGAGGTTTGCACATACCTATATACTATAATTTGGCTATATTTCTAGCCAATGTAGGATCTCCAACAATATTAATCATACCAATTACATTCTCATCATCTCTATTTTTGTAATATTCAAATCCTTTAAAATAAGGAAATAAATATGCTTAAGAATCGGAAGATTTTGAAGATATTTTTTCCTAATATTGTGGAAATATTGGGATTATTTTTATCCGAATAATATGCTATCCACAACATTATCCCCACCTTTCGAAACTAATCTCTTGGTATTGTAATGTGGTGAATAAGCAATTTGCGTCTTGGAATTGCTAAGGTACATATTTTTTTGAACTGCTGATTAACATTGTTACTGGATCTTGTTATAGGCTCCGAGGCAATGTTTGCAGATCTTTGCTATTTCCCTGTACGGTCAGTTCAGGTAATGAATGCTGACTGTTGTAACTGACAGCTTATGTTTCCATTATTATACTTTCTGTGTCTTATAAGCTAATATCTGATGAAACCGATGGTGTTTTTTTTGTAGCTTACATTTGTATTTCTTGTTTTACCGTGCCTACTGTTGGGTTATTTGGGTCAAGCTGCTTACCTTATGGAAAACCATGCTGATGCTGGCGATGCCTTCTATTCTTCTGTTCCAAGTAAGTTTAGTCTACTTGGTTTCTATACTAGTGCTTGTCAACATTTCCAGTGACATTTCTTTGCACTTTGCAGAACTTTCATGTAAGACTATTTTGTGTCTGCAGGTGGGGCATTCTGGCCAACTTTCCTCATTGCTAACATTGCTGCATTAATTGCAAGTCGGGCTATGACAACAGCCACATTTTCTTGTATAAAACAGTCTGCTGCACTTGGTTGTTTCCCTCGTCTTAAGATAGTTCATACCTCTCGGAAATTTATGGGACAGATCTATATCCCTGTCATAAACTGGTTTCTCTTGGCTGTTTCTTTGGTGTTTGTGTGTACTATATCCAGCCTTGATGAGATTGGAAATGCATATGGTAATGATTTTGTTTCAATTTCTCAATTTTTATTTCAAAGATAATTTTGTCATTTTTGTCAGCCTATTCACATGGCATGTCAAATTTTAAATAATGTTGCATTTTTTATGGGATCAATGCATGTTGATACTGCAACTGCTTGGAAAGACATTGAGTTTCTGTCTTATAATCACATTTGGATGAATAATAATATTGGAGCTCGAGCCTTGACCAAATTTTCTTTAAGAAACCTATAAAGTGTATAAAATAAAAGCATCATTTGTGCAGTTTTACAAATACTGACTTTATTTTCAGAAAAATGACATTCTGTACAAATGTAGATATTTTATCTTGCATTCACAGCATTTTTAATAGGTAACGGTTATCATTTTATTCCAAATGGATGTGGTCAAATTGGCAGGTCACTAGTTTTCAAGATTAGGTCGTGTCAAAAGCTTCAAAAAAGGATTTACCCAAACCCACTGATTGGAAACAAACAAAAACTTTATGTGGTGTTTGGCCCTAGTGGTCGAACTAATCCTCATTAAAAACCGGCAGTCTACTTCAGGACAAGCTTTCACCTTACGTGTAAACGTGTAAAATGAATACATAAATAAAAATTTGATTCTTACTGCTTAGATGGGAGGAGGGAGTTAATCTTTCATTGGTTTTTATACACTGAATTTACCTTTATTATTATTTTACTATATACTACATAAAATTATATAAAATACAAATTTGTTTTCAGCTTGTTTCTTTGTCTTCTTTCAGGCATTGCTGAGCTGGGAGTGATGATGATGACCACTATTTTAGTAACTCTTGTTATGCTTCTTATATGGCAGATTCACATCATTGTAGTGCTGTGTTTTGGAGTAGTCTTCCTGGGATTGGAGTTGACTTTCTTTTCATCAGTTTTGTGGAGTGTAACTGATGGAAGTTGGATCATATTGGTCTTTGCTGGATTAATGTTTTTTATAATGTTTGTATGGAATTATGGGAGCAAGCTCAAATATGAAACTGAAGTAAAGCAAAAACTGTCAATGGATTTGATGCGAGAATTAGGCTGTAATCTTGGGACAATACGGGCTCCTGGAATTGGTTTGCTCTATAATGAGTTGGTGAAAGGAATTCCAGGCATTTTTGGCCATTTTCTAACCACGCTTCCAGCTATACACTCTATGATTATATTAGTGAGTATTAAGTATGTTCCAGTTCCTATGGTGGCTCAAAGTGAAAGGTTCCTTTTTCGGCGAGTTTGCCAGAGAAGCTATCATATATTTCGATGCATTGCCAGGTAATAAGCTAAATATTTTACATTTTGGGATATTTGCGCATTTTTCATTTTTTGAAAAGCGGAATGGGTTGTGAAAAAGAAGTCTACATGCTACTTTTGGAATTGTGCTATAGCTTTACTCGAAATCTCAAGGAAAATAGTCAATAATACAAGGAAAAGTCACCAAGATGTGATTTTTGGTAAAGTATTTAGTTCAGGAACAATTGATAAGTGGCTAACTTGAGTTAATCAATGGTTGCTCTTTAGCCACTTTTCAGCAGTCATAAACAGTAATATATACTTTAATTAAAGTTTCATTTTTCTCAATTCTATAAGCCGGACCAGAACTTTTTACATTTTGAACAGGTATGGTTACAAAGATGTTCGAAAAGAAAATCACCAGACTTTTGAGCAACTGTTGATGGAAAGCCTAGAGAAGTTTATACGTCGTGAAGCTCAGGAGAGGTCACTCGAGAGTGATGGGGATGATGATTCTGATTCTGAGGATGAGCACTCTGGTGCTAGGGTTCTCATTGCTCCCAATGGGAGTGTTTATTCACTTGGCGTACCTCTTCTGGCTGATTTTATTGATACAAACATACCCATACCCAAATTTGAAGCAAGCACATCTGAGGATGCACCTGAGTCTCCTAAGCCCCCAGTGCTTGATGCTGAGCAGAGTCTTGAGAGAGAGTTATCTTTTATACGCAAGGCTAAAGAATCTGGAGTGGTTTACCTTCTTGGTCATGGGGATATAAGGGCTAGGAAAGACTCATGGTTTATCAAGAAGCTAATTATAAATTATTTTTATTCTTTTCTGAGAAAGAACTGCCGAAGGGGGATCACAAATTTAAGTGTACCCCATTCACATTTGATGCAGGTTGGCATGACTTACATGGTTTAACCATCAATTTTCCGACCCCAACATTTGACAGGTATTTTCAAATTATAATTTGGTAGCAGTGAGTTGGTCTTGGAAAGGTCTCATTTTGCAGTTCTATTTGCATGATCGTCACTTTTTTGGGTCCTCAAATTGCTATATATCTTTCTAGCTCATAATCTGGATCCTGTTCCAATGTTTTTTTATGGTTGTGAGCTTGGGTTGTAGATATATGGAAATGACATAGCTTTGAGAAAAAAAAAGGAAAAGAAAAAGAAGATAAATGTAGAATTGTCATTACAAAAAGAAACTGTAGGCTGTTATGTACCCATATTGTGGATGTGCCAAATTCCACTCGAACACGAGTTTTGTACTATTTAAAGACAAATTTCTGTAGTTTGCGTTAGCTGTTTACCTGATGTCATCTTACAAGTCATTGATTGAACAAGAGATTATTGCCCTGGAAGATTTTATGTTGTGGATTTCTTAGTTTTTGATGAGAAAATAGCTTATGATAAAAAAAAAACTGATAATAACTATTTTAAAAGTCATTGATTTTTATTTCTTTTACATAAAGTACATGACCATTACGCTCTGGATATTGACACTAGTTAATAGTTGGAAACTGAAAAAACTGAGGAACCAATACTTTCACCCCAACTACGCGTTTTGAAGTGTTATTTGAAATTATAGTTGTTTTCTAAAAGGCTTTCTGACTACACTTGGCAGATATTTTAAGATGCAGAAATATAAATGGATTTTACTGCAGTTCGTGGATTTTAAATGGATTTAAAACTCCAAGATTCGTGGATTAAAAACACATTTTCTTGAGATGAAGACTTAAGATCTTATTATAAACAACAAAAGACCAAGGAATAATGAACCTGTCATTAGAGCTGGAGAGCTCATAAAGAGAGAACTTATGAGAATCAAATAGAAGTACCACCCAGTAAAATAATTGGTGCAATTTGTTCTTTCCTTTATTAGTTTTTGCCGTTTCCTGAAGGCGTGAATCTTTCAATTCTGTACATCTGAATTCTCATCTGCACCGTTTCCTTTCATCCACACCATAAATCAAAGGTTGGCAGTATACACACCGAGCTGACGTGAGGAGATTCTGTTGTTGTACTGCGTGTATCCAACATCTAGTAAGGTCGGCGTGTTTTCTGGTTTTGTTGTGGCACATGGATTTTGGTATTTGGCGATGTACTATATATTTGTGACTGCTTTGAGGAAAATTTGAATCTCAAAAGTAACGAGTTGGTCATTACACCAATGGAACTCAGCCCCATGAGAGCCCCTGCAATTGATGGAGTCAGAATAGTTCCATTTATGGGAAATAACGCTCCAGCTGCAATTGGAATTCCTACCTGTATAAAGATAGAGGTTCAATAACAATATAGAACAATAGTTTTTCAGATATTTTAAAATCGCAAACAACAGAAACATCAAAACAACAAAAGTATCAGTCCTAAATTCAGTTGAATTGGTACATGAAGCAGGTGGAGATTATCTGCAGTGATACTGCATGTTAACAAAATTAATTCAGACCCCGATTGCATTTGCATTTTGATTTTTATGTGGAGTGTTGTACTTAACTGTAAATGAACGAAGCCGAACACTTAAAACCCAAGCTCTCTCAGACAGAAAGTATAAGTAGTTGCTATATTTAAAGCTTAGATTTAATTTGAAGCATGACTTTGATTTGTCTCATTCATACAACTACTACCAGCACGAGCTTACCCTACTACGTGAAGTAAACTATTTGGGTCATATATCACTACGCATGGTTAAACCCCAAACTTTTGAGAGATATTACTCGATGAGATCCCTTTTAATAATTTTCTCTAATTTCTTTAATGTCTCTTACTACCCCTTTGAACAAGAACCATGCAATATATTTAACCGATGCCTTCAATGATAATATTTGTCTTTGTCCTAATTACCTTAATTGATTTCTATAACACCAATATCCCTTATATGCAATTTGTATCCCACACTTCTCGGTACGGTGAGCTTGGCAGTTTCATTTCCAATATTCATCAAGTGTTTTTTAAGTTTAGTATTTATTAGACATTCTAAATGTTAAAATGACATAAAAGTAAGAAGATAAAGAGAACAACACAGTACTTAAACATATAAAGGATGTAAAGAGGAATTCTTGAGATAAAATTATAATTTATAAAGTATATTTCATTTCTTATATAAAACATTTTCTTTTATTTGTTATATATATGTGTGTAGGCACGCATGAACTACTCAACTTTTTAATGTCATACCTCTAAAAGCTTTGACTTTGACGTGTGTATATATATCCTAAAGTTAAGTTTTACCGCGTTCAATTAATAGTAGTAAATTAATAGTTCATTAATAACTAAACTTGTTCCAATCTGTAATCATATTCCTTCACCGGAATGTTTTTTGCTGGTAACCAAAATAGAAAATGCTAAGAACATTTTCTACATTTCAACAAGCAACTTTTCTATGCGAAACAAAAAATATTGTTATGAAAATGAATTAAGCACGTGGAAAATTCTTAGATATACACGCTGATCAATTTCTATGTTTGGGTGGTATAAGAACTTACAATGTTATAGACGAAAGCCCACCAAAGATTCTGTTTTACAGTATTCATTGTTAGCCTGCTAAGCTCCAAGGCATCAAGTAGCTGCAATTAAATAAAAAGATTAATTATCTACTAACATTCGATTGCCTAAATCAACCACATCCAAGAAGTATTCTGGGCGCATAATACAGTGTCTTAGCAGAAATAAAGGCATTGAAAACATAACCTAATCATTCCTTGGTAATTGAAGTAAAAATACGTATTTCATGCAAATCAATCAACTACTTTCAATCCACACCCAGATGTTTCCTAGAATATTACGCGCACTAGAAGAAAAATGCGAAAGTGATTTTATTAGTGTAGCATTCCAACGAGTTTGTCTTCTAAACTTTCAAAAATGATTATAAGCTAAGAGGCTCATTGACAAGGGCAACAGGACCATCAAACCGGATGTTTCCCAAGTACAAAAAGAGATTGAGAGATGAAGTCAAATAATAAATATTTCAAAAACAAATGAATAGAATAAAACATAACTTCTTACAAATATAAGAATGTTTTAAGAAAAAACTTAATTAAATAACAATGACCTGTGACAGCTGGTTGCGCATTAATACAATAGAAGACACCTCACTAGCAGCCCCGACACCGCCACCTAATGCAATAGCAACATGTGAAGAAGCCAGGGCAGCTGCATCGTTAATTCCATCACCAACCATGGCCACAATGTTCTTATCTTTCTGTAGTTCATTTATAAACTTCTTTTTCTCATCTGGTTTCACTTCAGATAGCACCTGCAAATGGCAACAGACATTGAATAAACAATTTTTTTTCCCGTTTATTAATTCTTCGTTTCCTTGTATAGTTCAAGTTGGTTAGAGATCTTGAACTCGGAAACTCTATTTCCACTGCCAAGTAAACAGCTGCTACTGCTGTTGCTCTATCGCCACTACTGTTGAGGTCAATAGTGGGCTAGAAAGGTGCACCCCAATAGAGTTGCCACGTGCCACCAGTACCAGCTGTTAGTATACACGCTATAGTTAACTTGTATAGTTTACAGACGTATTGTACAACTTATTTTCTTTGTACGGTTGTAGGTTTACCTGTAAACTGTTCTACTCCTTTGTACAACAGCTAGTAGTAAACAGCATCCTTGTACCCATGGTTCTAAGTGTGATACAATAATAAAAATATTCAGTTCATGTTCATTTCTCTCTAAGACCAGCATGTGCAGCCCATGCGCTAGAGCTGATGAAGTCCACTCTTCGCCTCCCCATGGATAGGGTTGTCAGGACCTTTTGAGCCCATTCCTAGGGGTATAGACATCCCATTTGGCTCCAATTTAAGTAGTTATCTCGTTTCTTTTACTAAACAGGTTCTTTGTCATGTCTTTGTTTTGTGATTTTTTTCAATATCTGAGGTGAAATTCTTCAGTGTGGTAGGTTCGTACTAGTTTCATGGGTAAAATTATTTGCAGTGGAACTAATACATTCAAAGGTTTCTCAAGGGACAATCGCGCTTATATTACATTGATGGTGCATAACCAGGATCAAATAGTCCAATTTTGTGATTGGGCATAATGAAGATTCACTGATCATAACATGAATGTGATATTCCATGGTTCCTGAGTCAAGTCAAAACTATATGTTTTATTCTTTTACTAAAGAAATGTGGGATGACATAATAACACATTCTTTTAAGAAAGATTTTGCTGTCTATTATGATAATGAGAACAATGTTTAATACTAAAAAGGATTCCCTCTCTATATTAAGATATCACAAATTTGAATGAGTCGTGGATTGAACTAGACCAGTGCCAAAATTTGAAGATGCACAAAACAGATGCCGCTGCCCATGCTAAAGCGGTGGAAAGAGAAAAAAAATCTTTAAATTCCTACGTGTCTTGGACCATGAATATGACCTAATTAGGGAAAGAAAAATTACCTCCTCTGTCAAAAGTATGTTTTATTGTAAGGGGGGAAGAAACTTTGAGTTGTAATGCTTAATAGAGGAATCTCCAACACCGGTTCTACCATGAAAATAGGAAAAAAAGGAGTCCTCAAGGGATCAAACAACGGAGGGAAATCCTTTGCAAAAGGCAATCGTGGATAATATTGTTTACATTGTAGAAAATCAAATCATACTAAAGAGACATGCTTCAAACTCCACGGAAGAGAAAAAGTCTTGGAGCGCAAGGGAGGTGTAAAATAAGATGAAATAGGGTTTTGGGATTAAGCTCCCTTGTATAAACCCTACACAAAGGACAGTTTATTTATATTGATAATGGGCCAAATCCCAGAAATACATAATGGGCTGAGCCCAACTATT
>Ga0214543_1001647_pt1 | contig 43534 bp, 25 predicted proteins | sample CNSS2metaG_FD_160094 | JGI IMG/M metagenome (GOLD analysis project Ga0214543, IMG submission 160094) | Root nodule microbial communities from cowpea collected in UCLA plant growth center, Los Angeles, California, USA - CNSS2 | ecosystem: Host-associated > Plants > Roots > Nodule | place: USA...
ATATGCCTTCACGCTCAGTTGGATAACCCTCGTGCTGATAACGTGTTATAAAATAAAGGTAATAAGAGAGACAAAGGAGAGGAAGAATAGAGAATGAGAGAGTAGGGAGCAACTTCTGTTTTTATGTATGTCTCATTACTGATAGGACGAGTCCTATTTATAGGTACAATATGGTAACCCAGAAAGGATATAAAATCAAATAGTAAATACAAAATATTACATCATAAAGAGTAATGAATAATATGATTATCAATCATATGAGTAATTGTATAAATCAATGGACGACCATTAATTCATAACAAAAATCTGTTTATATATTATTATAGATGAACGTCCTTGTCACATGACTTAAAATTGACTAATCCCCGAAACTGTACAATAATACTTGTCTACAATGTGGATATAAATGGTATTTTAAGGCTTTCCTGTAACCAAAAACATTATACTGAAAACTATATTGTAGTGAGTGAACTTCTTAACTACTATACTGAAAATTAATTCTAATCATTAATAAAGAATAAGTAAAAGTATTATCTAATCTTTTTCTCATGATATATTTGCCCTAATGTTCATAGTTATGAAACTATAGGTTGAAAAACAATTTAAATAAGGTAACTCAAGTAATTAAAATAAACGAAACCATACAATAAGAGATATCTCAGATGATTAAGATAATTTAAAGGAAGTGTCACTCAAGTTTAGAAAAGCAAAATCAGAGTTCTGCATAAGTTAAAGAAAAGTACACTTAAATTCTAGTTGAGTCTTCTGGGTGATTTCAATATATTCAATAGATTACTAATATAGCTATGTGACACAGTTAAACTCACATGCTTTATACTTTATTTAGAATTACTTCATAGACATAGGTTCATAAGGTTCATATTCAGTAATTAAACTGAAAAGAAAAACCTAATGCACAAGTTGTATCAATTAGTCTATTTGGTGATAATAAGGATGTTTTGTTGCATGAATTATAGCTGGTTCAAGCGAGAAGCTACGTTGAAGAACACAGTCTCCTCGCAGGGAATAGTGAGACCACCCATGGGGTGACAGTAACCAAACTCCTCTTCAGCTTGTCGGAGCAATTCTTGAAATAAAGGCTCGTTCAAGAACAGCACTGGTATCAAGAACCTCTTCATTTTCTCTCCAACATACACAGCAAGATACCCTTTTGGGACTTCTGCATCCTTGCAAGAGGATGTTTGGCTTCCACTAAATGATGATCGTCTTATACCAGGTAAGCGAAAACCCATTGTTTTTCTGTGTTTCTGAACTCACTGATACGCAGAATGATATCAAGTGCTTATTTCTTATGGCATTAAAATGATCTGTGATGTTTGTGAATCAAATGAAGGGTATATATAGGTGTAGGAAACCCTATATTTACTGAGTTGGTTGGTTGATGAATTATGATAAACGGGGTTCAGTGGGAGACAGTGTTCATCATAGATGACATGGTGTTGGGATGAAATTTCATAACAGATGACATGAGATATCAGAAAATATGTCCCACATTTGAGAAAGTAGGCATAGGAAAGAGACATGTAATAGTTCTTCACATGTTTCAAAAGTATGCTCCAGAAGACATAAAATATTTTGTACACTTGTAATATGAATGGCTAGTACTTCAGATAATACTTATTCTAAATATACACCACACGATATTCCATATATAAACTGTTAAATAAATAAATGTTGAGATTGTAAATCAAGGAGAATGACATTTCCAACGAATAATAGTTATTTAATTTTCCATTTGACTTTGTTGTTACCGACACATTATATGGTTTTGTGTTGAAATGAAATGCTATAATTATAGAAACTTGTGTACACGTAATATGAAGTGTGATTCCTGTTGTCGTGATCCACACTTCGAAGTAGTTAATGTTTGAATATTGACTCTGGCTGCCAGGAGCATGAAATGGAAGACAAGTGATGAAGGATGATTCAAAATCAGCAGCTTCTGCTTTCTCACAACTAGCTATACTTTGACGACAAGTCCATGTGAATTGCATGGGAAGTCCTTGTGATTTTAGTTTTAACTCTTCATCATCACCCTAAGAAGACTTTGTTTTCTTTTTTTCATATATTGAGTGTAAGCTATTGTGTCTACACTGAATGTGTGATTAATGTACTTTCTTCTTGCAGTATTTAGTCAGAAATTTGTATGAATTTTAACAGGAAGGAACACATATCTCCAAAATAAGTAGGGTTGAGCTTGTACATCTATTTGTGTTCATTTAAGTAGACAAAACTTAACAGATAACTCTGAGCAACATTGTTTAACAATATTTTCATTCAGATTACATTTATTACTTAATGAAAAAAAAGACTGCTATACAAAGTCTCAACCCTGTTATAATAATTACAGTTCTGGTTGCAATGTGAATAGATATATATAACACAGATATTATTTTTAATTCAAAACCTTAATACAATTCAATAATTCAAATTATATATTGTTTATGTTCTTCATTCTGATATGAGTGGAACTTCCTACTATCTTTGAATTCCTATCACTCTCCTTACTCAGTTTGCTCAAATAAAGACGGTGATAAATTTTCATCCAATTTTAAGTCCCTGGCAACAAATATCGTCACACCTTGATTTTTTCACATAATATGTTCACATTGATAGTTGAGTTCCGTCCTGAGTTTCTGGAAAGCTTTTTGTATGTCTGTATGCCTTAAAACAAATGAACTTTCATGATGGTGGAAAGTATTATCATGCATTCTTGATCCACAGTGTCTCTAAAATTGTTTTATTGTGATTGTCGACATGAGATATTAATAAAGGCCACTCCTTTTGAAATGTATTGCCTATGAAAGTGTCCTGAAATTGGGTGTTTCACATGTTTCAAACAACTACAAACATATCAAATATTCTGTTAAAACTTTTGTAAAGCGACTGATATCTGCTAGAACTTGGAAGTTTCACATGGTCTACACCCTAAGCTATAGGTAGAAGTTGTTGTTGACTAAGAGAATTTATAAAATGTATATGAAAGCCACTGGTTGATTACATGGACTTGGGGCAGAGAATAGAATTCATGAATCATTATGTATGATCTACTATTCGTGTACCGTATGACTTTGAATCAGTCATTCAAACAAAGGTTTACCGTAGCCTACATAGAAGTTTCGTTTGAATAATGTTCTGAAATACAATATTTTTGTTTTCTATCTTACATTATTTGTCACTGGTCCAGAGAAATTTAAAGCAGAAAACTAGTCCTAATTGGACAAAGTATGGTAAACCTGACTCTGTATTAGTTGATTTGTTCACTATCTTTTTGACTAGTTAATTCCATGTTCATATCATGTCTCTAAATGAAAGGGAATTTGCTTATTTGTCAGTCACACACTTTGCTAGTAGTAAATGGTGTTTGTCATTTGAATACAAGGGTATTTATGATGATTCAAGGAATGCTAGCTGGCTGATGGAAAATGAACTCATGGGTCACTGTTTTCATATTCTAAGACTACTCTATTCAATTCAACAGATATAGAATGTGCTTTCTCACTACTATTTTGATGCGACAAACCGTGTGAAGTGAACAGGAAGTCCCTGTGAGTCTTTTTTTCAGCTCTTTCAAAGCTTCACAAATAACATTAATTGGTGACTAGCACATTATTCTATGGTTGGATCAATTATTAGCATACCCCTTTCTCCATTTTGACTTCAATCTGTTCAGGTAAAGACGGGTTAAAAATTTTCACGTAAGTTTTATTCCCTGGTAGCTTTCTAACACTGTATATGCAACACATTGTAACTTAGTAAGGTTTTGTGCTTGTGAAAGAGAAAAACATTTAGGAAACATATGTTCTTGAATTTTTCAATCTAATAAACAATTTTTGTAACAATTTCCAAAGAAAGAGAATGAAACAAATTCTTTACAAGTCTTAAAAGAATCCTGCTATACACAATCTCACTACTAATGTGTCAGTACTCTATACTTTGAGCTTCAGAGTCCATTCAAGCGAGAGGTAACATGCAAAAAGACATCTTCTGTGCAAGGAATTGTAAGACCACCCATTGGATGATTGTATCCAAATTCTTCCTCTGCTTGACAAGCAAATCTTGAAATGAAGGTTGGTTCAAGTATGTCATGGGGATCACAAACCGTTTCATTCTCTCTCCTACATACACTGCAACATAGCCCTTTGCAATGTTTATAGCTTTTGGAGATGATTGGCTACTACCAGTAAATGAAGCCCTTCTAATTGCAGGGAAACGGAAACCCATTTCAAATGTCTCAAAGAGCAAGTTAAAAATCACAAATACCAGAAGAAAGTAGCTGAGTTTTGCGGTGAGTTTGCAAATGAGTTGAGTTGGTTATGAAGGAAGACAATATATTTATACATTTTAGTTTTTCTTGAAATCTGTTTCCTAGAGAAATGATATGGTCCATGAGATGAGAGATCACATGGTGTTGTCTCAGATGCCTCTATGAATTATAAACAAGTTCATTAAGAGTGAAAACCACAACTTCAAAACCAGTGGCTTATAGATACTCACAACCAACGTTAAATAAAATGAGATATGCTCAGGTTCAATTCTACTGTTTTTGTAGACATGCAGCAGACATGCCACGTGTTTTCTTCATACAGACTCAATTCTATATATTGCTGATAAAACCTCTCTGGGTGACGCGTTCTACGGTAGTTGATAGCAGTGGATCATAATTATTAGGATCCAGCACGGAATCTTTATCCAGAGTTCAATCACTGTTTGTTTTGACATGCAAATTTTATGTATATAAAATCAAAGCAGAATAGTACGTGATTGGAACCATGGAACCACAAGGCGTAAATATACACTACTGTCCTTAATATAACCAGTCTTTTCATGAAAGTCTGGCAACAACTGTCCTTTCATCTTCCATTCATTTTAATCTCAATAATATGTAACTTGTACTGATAATGGTTGTTTCATTATTATTATCCTTTTTCATGAAAGAATGATTAGCTAATAGCAATTTATTAAGTATATCACTTGTTGCCGCAGAAGCATCACTATGATGCTATTGATTGAGACACTGCGAGAAGCAATGACCCCTAGGAAGTGAGTCTGAACTTTAGGTGCAGAGAGAATGGGAAGAACCACAAATTTAAGAGGATATTTGTTTTATGGTGCAGAGTAAACAACGGACCAAAAATGATAGAAAAGTGTTCCCAGTGGTTAAGGCTGTTTCAGATAAGTTAGGGTTCTCAGTTTTGCTCATGGACAATATGACACTGCGTGCAATTATAACCAATATATTCGGTGTGGTATGTTCAGTATCTTCAAAAGAATCATGCTCTCAAATTATAAGCCAGCTTATACGCGTATAAGCTTTAAATTGAATATACAATAAGTACTTAAAATATTTAAATTGAATGATATCTAAGAGAAGCAAAAATATGATAACCATCTCTTTTCATTACTTTCTGGTTAAAATCTTTCCACTCTTAGTGGAAGGGGTAAAAAAAACAAAAATGAAAAATCCTCCTGTACAATTTTTTTCTCATCTACTCTAATAAGTCTCCTTTAGCATGAACTATAGCCCATTGAAGCTAGAAGTGACATTGAGGAACACATCCTCCTTACAAGGAATCGTGAGACCACCCGTTGGATGAGAATATCCAAATTCTTCTTCTGATTGACTCAGTAAATCCTGAAAAGTAGGTTGGTTCAAGTATGATATTGGAATCACAAACCTCCTTTTGTCATCTCCAACATAGACTGCAAGAAAACCTTTTGGTGGGATTTCAGCACCCTTGGATGCTCGTTTGATACCAGGTAAACGGAAACCCATGATGTTTTTTTAATTGAAACTCCGAAGTAAGAATGATGACAGAAAACTTGTAGAGGAAAGTATCTCGTAAACTTTGATTCTTGGGAGAGAGATTGGGTTGTGTTGTTGTGATGAAGTGGTTAGTATACATATATATATATATATATAAATGATCGAAGTTAGGTTTGGTGGATACTATTTGGTGATATTATGAAGCTGTGTATATGGGCCATTTGATGTGTTAAAGTGGGATACAAACAAACAAGGGTTCAAAAGATATCACATGGTATTGTCTTGGAGGCCTTAGTCAAGGATAGTGATTGCTTGTCAGATCGATCAATTCAAGTGGGTCGAATATTCTTGAGGATGTGCTGACATGAGGACCACTTCAAAATGAACATGTCGGAGAACCTGTCACTTGTGTAGTATCTGGTATTTTCTGCATTTTAACTGTTTGGATCATGCCTCCGAAAGAGTGTCTATTAAGTCACATTATGCAGATGTCAAAGACAGGAGAAAATGTTAAATTCAATTCAAGTGTTGTACAAGGAAGCAAGATGATTATATAAAAATGTAGGTGTCAAAATGAAAGAAAATTAAGAGAATATTGTTTCAAAATTTAACTTTAAATCAGGGATATAGAAATCCTACTGTGGCTCCAGAATTAGCTAGTCTTCATGTCTTATATATTTTCATGCATAATGTAAGTTGAACACCAAAGACTAATAGTAGCAACGTGAAATAAGATGAGATATGCTCTGGTTAAATTTAGTGCATAATTCAATACCTACATCTTTTTCTATACAACAGACATGTCTACGCGTTTTCTTTATATTGACAACGCGACTCAATCCTAGCATATATTGCTGACACCATCATATGTCGACAAATTAAAAGGTAGTTGATAACAATGGATCACAATATTTGGTGCCATCAACCTTTATCAAGAACTCGATCACTGGTCACTGTGACCTAAAGATTTTATTTGTAAAATCAGAGGTAATTAGTACATAATCTGTCGACAATTTGAATTGTCGGTTATTTATATTTAAGCTGCATGATTTTAGTTTTTTCAAGAAGTTTAGTACCAACTGCCTTATAAGAATCCAAGTGTGAGTCTAAGTCCTACATCGAGTAGAAATAAGAAAGTAGAGCACTATATAAGAATAAAGACCCATAAATTATTGTCTTAAGGTTTTGAGTTGAGAATGGTCTCAATACTTTATATGGTTAGGTTCAGGTCTTATTGATAATGAGTGTTTTAGGCAAAATATTAAAGAAGAACGATCTTTAACAATTTTTTTTTTCTTTAGGAGATTTGATGTTTTTTTAGTTCAGAACTTCAATTTTGAAGTCCAGATGAATGATGACAATCAATTAATGATTTTCCAGTAAATTACTTTGGTAGAGGTTTATCAGTCACTTCTTGTTGTTGCCCCAAAAACAACTAACAAACCATGTGATGATTCTGATTGATTGGGACAGTGCATATAACAATAATGACACTTGAATTTTAGGTGCCGAAAGAATGGTAAGAGCCACGAAATTAAAAAGATATCCCTTCTCTGGTGCTTAGAAAACCAGGAATAAGATGAACCACATATTATATAAGAATCTGGCAAAAGGCTAAGGCTGTTTCAGGATTGATATAAGTTTTCCAAGTTTTGCGCATGAACCACATATTACAGAAAATTAATGCTCTTAAATCATATGCTTATACAGATTAACTTAGAATTCAAGAATTAAATGAGATTATAACAAAAACTAATGTTGTATTAATCTCTTTTAGTAACTATACCATTGACACCTCCACTATCCACTATGTTGAATGGTAAAGGAAAAAAAACAGTATGTAAAAAAGATCTAGTCTTGAAGAAAAACTGTAGTACGCAATATATCTAAAATTGGCGCAAGGTTTCGCATGTATTAAAAGATTCATTTACAAGTTGTACAAAATTGCCTGAACTATGTTAGGATTAGGATCTTTAGTATTGTGAACTATAATCTGTTCAAGCGAGAAGCTATATCCACGAACATATCTTCCTTGCATGGAATCGTGAGACCACCCATAGGATGATAGTAACCGAATTCCTCTTCTGCTTGGCTCAGCAATTCTTGAAATAAAGGCTCGTTCAAGAAGGACACTGGAATCAAGAACCTCTTCATTTTTTCTCCAACATACACTGCAAGATACCCTCTTGGAACTTCCAACACCTTGCAAGAAGATTGTTTGCTTGCACTAAATGATGATCGTCTAATACCAGGTAAGCGAAAACCCATTGTTCTCAAAGTAGTAGAAGGAAGCAGTCACTTTAGTTCTAATGCTTGAGTATGAGTATGATTTATGTTGCTTATGAAACCAGTGAAGGGTATATATAGAGGGTGTAAACTTTTCCCTGGCTTATTGGATGGTAAATGTGCTATTCAATGGGCTTTGGTGGGAGACAAGTTCCTTAAATATCACATTGTATTGTCCTGAAGGATTTCAATGGAGGATTACATAATGACACACAATTACACGACCCACCATTTAGAATATAGACCTACCAAAGGATCCTGTAATGACCTACTGCTTCACTTGTTTCAGACAGCTCTAAAACATATCAAATCTTTTGTTCTTGCATAGGGAAACTGATAGCTGTTGGTACTTGAAATTCCACCTATTAAAGATGAAATCTACTTTGAAGCTGTTACATGATTGTGACAACGTTTCTAATGACATTATCAGTTGCTACAATATATCTTAACATTAATATAGAATATGTTATATTAACATTAAACTCATGGTACAAATTTTAAAATTAAAAGAAATTAAATATAGTTTAGTCAGTTAATGGGACGCTAAATTTTAAATTTTAAAAATTTGGATGTATTTATTATTGAAGTTATTAATTTCAAGTAGTTAACTATATAGAAGAAGAAAAGTTCATAAATTATCTCTTTCTACAATTTCATAAATTCAACAAAAAGAAAATTTTGCGATTATTTTTGCTGGCTCTCATGAATGTATCACTTGATTATAATCCTCTTGGTTGAAAATGGAAAGGCTTGTTCCTTGGCTGTCTTGAAAAGACTGCAATTATGCAAAACTAATGATAATGTAACGAAGTCAATGATTCAATATTTAAAATCAGCGATAGTGTACTATTCTGCTATGATCTTGCAGGTATAAAATCTACAGGTCATAACGATTAATTATCAAGCTCTTGATGTTGTTCTGAGTATATTGTCCTAAGATTTTCTTTGCATATGGCAGAATAATTAGTTGAACTCTAATTCATGAGCGGTACCAAACTAGCTTTGAGGGTTTGAGAGTTTTCCTAGTAAATATTTAAGGAATAAGTTAATGTAGAACACGAAGGTTTATGTGTATTGTGTAACTTCTGCTAATGATAGTAAGCTAACATGAGGTAAATAATATTTTTAAATTAATCATACAGTTAATAAGGGTTCAAATAAGTAGGTGAAAAGAGACATTGATTGATAGACAGACATGAGTAGGAAATAAGGAAATAAGGAAATAATAGAACCGTGGATGAGAAATCAATTGCTGCTATATATATTCAATTTATTTGGATCAGGATTTTTCTTGTTTTCCTTTATCAATGTTGTGAACTGTAAATTACTTTACAGAGGATGACCAGTATGGTTTGTCCCAGAAGCAACAAACAGGTCATGTGATGATGCTGATTGATTGGGACAATGCAAACCCTTAGAAATTGAGGCTGATTTTACGGTGTATGTAGAACAGGTAGAACCACTAGATTAGGAAGATATTTTATCTATTGTATCAGGTGAACCAAATATTTTAGAAGAATCTAGCAAATGGCAGGTTCAGGAAAGATATATGTCCATGTTCCAAGTTTTGCTCATGAACATATATATATATATATATATATATATATATATATATATATATATATATAGGTAATACAATAGTTCTGCAATTATAACAGTTTATATTAGATATAAACAATACCTCAAATAACAGAATTCAAAAAGGATATAACAAAAGTTAAAATGTTGAATAAATCTCTTTTCATTACTCTCTGGTTAACATCTTTCCACTCCTAGTGGAAAAGGTAAGGAACAAAAATGAAAAATTCAAAGAAATTTTCTCCTGTACAATTTTTTTCTTTTTCTAATCTACTCTGGTAAGTCTTCTCTAGCATGAGTTATAGCCGATTCAAGCGAGAAGTGACATTGAGGAACACATCCTCCTTACAAGGAATTGTGAGGCCACCCGTTGGATGAGAATATCCAAATTCTTCTTCTGATTGACTCAGTAAATCCTGAAAAGTAGGTTGGTTCAAGTATGATACAGGAATCAGAAACCGCCTCATATTATCTCCGACATAGACTGCAAGAAAACCTTTTGGTGGGATTTCAGTGCCCTTAGATGCTCGTCTAATACCAGGTAAACGGAAACCCATTGTGTTGTTTCAGATGAAAGACACAGAAAACTGATGTAGAAGAAGGAATGCACAAACTTTGATACTTTCGAGAGAATTGAGTTGTGTTGCTTGTGAATAAGTGGCTAATAATATATATAGATGAACTCAGGTTTTGTGGATACTATTTGGCGCAAAAGTTAGAAGTGGACGAGCCTTTTGATGTGTTCATGTAGGAGACAAACAGACACGGGTCATAAGAGATCACATGATGTTGTTTTAGAGACTACAGAGAAACTCAGACGTGTGCTCTACATTTGTTGGAGATGTGCCAACATGATGACCACTTCAAAAATGAAAGGGACGTTACATGTTGGAGAATCTGTCAATTATGTAGCCATGGTAAATTGTAATTTGTGATTTTGATAACATTTCAATAAGTAAAACATGTGATACCATACCCTTCCACGAATGGTATAGACTGTGCTAGGTGCTCGTTGTCTAGGGTTTCCTTTCAGTGCATGCTTTATTGAAATAACTTTGATGACATACAAGTCCATATGAAGAGCACAAATCCTTTTGAATAGTCTCTTTCAAACATTAAAAAGTGACTAAAGATGTTGTTATAATATGTGATCAGTCATTGATTTATCATATTCATTTCTTTTCAGCTTGGCTAAGCAATTCTTGAAATAAAGGCTAGTTCAAGAATGACACGGGGATCAAGAATCTCTTCATTTTCTTTCCAACTGCAAGATACCCTTTTGGGACTTCCACTACTTTGTAAGAAGACAATGAGGATCTATGTTACATATTCAGGTTTTACGCCGCAAGAGAAAGCTTAAGAAGCTGCATTAGTAAATACCATGCATATTTGAATATACAGTTTTTTATTACTTTCTTATTTGGGTAGAGATGAAACTGAAAATACCCAAAATTTGTTTGTTTCTGACAATACAATAAAAATAGTATAACCAAAATAAAAGTTGAGCTGAAAGAAAGCAATCTCATAATTTATGTGAAGAAAAAGCCTCTGATAATCTTGTATTCATGGAATTCTGTTACAGTATATCTTTCCTGAAGAACAAAATGGAAAGATGAAAAAGTATGTATGTATATACATGGTTAAATTTTGTCATTTCTACACAAACAATTAGTTGATTCTGTCTATCGCCTGTGCAAGCGAGAAGTGACTTGAAGGAAGACATCTTCTCTGCAAGGAAGTGTGAGGCCACCCATTGGATGATCAAATCCAAATTCTTGTTCAGCTTGACTCAGCAACTCTTGAAAAGAAGGTTGGTTCAAGTACGATATGGGAACCACAAAACGCTTCTTCTGGTTTTCTCCTACATACACTGCTACACTTCCCTTTGGGATGTTCACACGCCTTTGAAACCCACGGAAGCCGAAACCCATTATGCCTGATCCTTATTTGGTGTGAAAACAGTGATTTCGAAGGAACTGAATCGAAAGTGTTTGATGCTTAGAGAACGCTTGGACTTGAATTGCTTGGGACTAACCATGAGCCTATGCATATATATATATGGCTAAGGAGGAAACTTTGCCATAGATTTGGTACAGAAATTATTCATGAATGGGGTCTAGTAGGAGACATTAGCATAAAGGATCACATGATTCTGTCTCAAACATCTTTGTCAAATATCTATAAACATCTCAGATTAATGGTCTCGTGAAATACATGAAGGGGCAATGGCCAAATGGGTCTAATGAGGGACATTGGCATGAAAAATCAGATGATTCTTTCTTAAACGTCTCTATCAAACATCAACGTACAGCCAACACATTTCCATTTGAAACCTAATGCCAGTCTGAAAATTTTAATATCATGACTTATTTTTTTCGCGACATGTCTACGACATCTTAATGTTTGATTTGTCTCCATACCAGAATCCTTCATATAAGGTTTAGAAATTGTGGCAAAAGTGGGCTCCAATATAATTTTATATAAAATAAATATTGTATAGAAATCTGCTCGGATTGGAATATATACAATTGTTAAGGTTTGATTAATTGTTGGCTGCAGTTATCTTCTGGAAACATCAGACAAGGAGTTATGGATGCTATTTATATAATCCTAAACCACCTAACAAATCCTCCTAACACCTCCAGAATAAAGTGAAACACAAAAATCTCAAAGTGGTACTTGAATTTTACTTTATGATTGTGACCTGGAACTTATTGCGCTTCATTAATTTCATCTTCATCTACGTTGTTAAATCCTATTGTCGTTTATAATATTGAGAGTGTTTTGTTTCTCTGTTTCGTGGGCAAAGAGAGTGTTATGTGGTTTATCTGAGACATTACGTGCAAAACACTGATTAAAATGACCGGAGAGTGTGATGATTTCAATAATGTATTGCAAACATAACTTATCCTATTAACAGACAGGGTTTTGTTTAATATTAGAATTTAAAAGAAAAAAGTTTGCTTCTGCTTTCTGCAAAAGGAATATGAAGAAGAAAGCAACAGTACAATGATATCCCATGAAACAGATACATCATTTTCTAGGATATGATTATACAAGAAAAACTCTAGTTTGTCCACCTAACAACATGGAATAGTTGGCAGAGCAGAGAAAATCTAGAAAGAAACCAAACTAAAATTATGTAGAGAAAAACAAAAGGAAATATAGGCTTGGTGAACATTTAACATAAATGAAACGAAATTATAAACAAATCTATGCAAGTTTAGGGTTTTTCAAATTTTACTTAGAAAAATGACAAGTTTAGAAAAATTGAATTCTATATCAATTCATTTTTTTTACCATAATACATTGATTAAATTAATGTGATAATTTAATTAAATTAATATAATTATTTATTAAATTTATATATAAATCAGTATATCAATTTTAATATAAATACTACATAATCATTAAAAAATCTTATAAAATTTTCACAAACATCACTCATCTTCTCGTAAAGAATCAATCCAATAATAACTTTACCATAAAAAAATGACAATTTTAATTTTGAACCCAAACAAACAAATTACAGATAACCAGAAGCTAGAATCAGAATTAAGCATGATAGTCCAGACTAAAGATGGTAAATATAATCCCAATCTCTTATTCATAAAGTTTCCATATTTTAATGCCAAATTATAAAAAAAAATTCGCATCTCAATATTTGATGTTAATATTCTTATAAGGCTGTAGTAAAGAAGTAAAGTGTTATTTTATTCTTTCACTGGTTCTTAATTTTTGAACTACGATACTTTCCCCCGCACCCAAATAAAACAAACTATTTACCACTTTATTATACAATATTAAATATTAATAGTTTAATTTAAAAAATAAAAAATATATTACAATATTAATATAGTTAATTCTTATCGTTGTTCATTTTAAACTCTTAAAAGTAATATTCATTTCCAGTCTATTGTTTAAATGTTGTTTACTCTAGTTTTAAAAGCCTGAGTAACGTCTCTTTTTGGCGGGAAGAAACGTCTCATTTTGGCGGGAAGCAACGTTCCGCTTGCAATAAGAGAAAGTTTTTCCGCTAGATAAAAGCTTGAGTCCATAGTAATTTTTCATTTCACTGTCACAACTCACTAATCATCAAGCACCATGGAGAAACGCAATCTCCGAAGCTCCAAGGTCCAATCGCCAAAGCCCGTTCAATTCAGTTCCAAGACGCCGGACAAACTGTCGCAACGGATCCGCAACCGCGGCGTCGCGCAAGGGTTGGCAGACATAAAAAAAGTCTGCAAGGGTTTACAGGATCGGAAGCGACGCGGTGAAACGAAATCGTTACCGCCGCAAAGCAAGACTGTGAGAAGGCAGATCTTACAGTGTTCTTCTCCGAGTAAATCCAAGAGTACTGACGATCATCCTTCCAAGCTTCCGGAAAAGTAATTTACATTTTAATTTTTTTAATTTTTGGATGGTTTAAAAAATATATACTGATCATAGTTGTGAGTTTCATGGTTTGTTTGCAGATATGAAATTTTGGATCATTTCTTCGATCGCTTGGACACTTTAATTTCAATGTTCTCTCTGAAAGGGAAGACGCCATCTTTTACGGAAATCAGTTCTAGAATTGAATCTTTAACAGACAGGTACGGATCGCTTAGGTTCTTTTACTTGTAATCAATAGCAATGTTTCATCTTTTATTTGTACATGAAATGCTCGTTTATGCTTTTTGGTTTTACACTCCGTGGTCAGATCTCAATCACACCCATACACTAAAAAAATATTACATGTGAAAATATTGATTTCTTTTGTAATCACTTAGTATTCTCTTACTGAGTGTATTAACCTAATTTGAGTATTCTAAAATCAATAACAAATCCTATCTCACAGTCAGCAAGAAGGTCATACTTTAAATGTTTTGATCTAGGTCTCATCCTGCACTATCTATACTGGAGTAGTGTCCAATAACAGAATTGTGTATTTTTTTTAATTTTTGTTTAGGAGGTTTACTCACGGCCATCTAGCACAGTTGAAATTTATCTTGCCTGAAGCTATTGTTCTGAAGAAGTTTCTAGTGCATGATGAACGGACCAGTTGTATGAAGCCAGATATTCACATTTCTTTAGCCCCTGAGGCGGTAGAGTCTGATTCGAAGATGCCCCCTCAACGTGGGAGAGTGTCATTGAAAAAGTTGTTTCACGCACGGCTTAGAGAATTTTGGGAATCGCATCCTGAGGTGGGTCACATTAGTTCCATCTAGAATAACTCTTTAATAAGATTTACTGTCAAGCATTTCGTATTACTGATTCAATTTTGCCTTGATTTTTATTCCTCCGAGCATTACTCTCTGGCTGTCTAGTTTTGTTCATGATTGTGATTGTTATTATGCAAAATTACTATAGGTGTTCAATCCTATGATATGCGAATGGAGTAGTCGTGTGCTCCGTTGGGAAAATCACGGTTCATAAATTAGGATAATTTTTAATGAATCCAGTCTAATTTTTGCAATGAGCAATTGCTATCTCAATCAGAATAATTACTTTTGAACAAATCAAGATTATTTTTTTAATAATGGGCAATTACTACCTCAATCAGAATATTTACTTTGTAATATCTCAATCAGAATTTTCTATGCATTTTATTTGGTCTGAAATATACTTCTATGTGTAGGGTGCTGAAATTCCAGAAGGAACTTTGCCAGAGCCATTCAATCGCCCAAAGAAAGTCAATATTTTAGACACGTTGGAAACTCGTCTCCCAACAAAATTATCACTCTGCATGCGCTATAATGACATTGTCAATAATGTAGAGTCTGATAGTATAGATGAAAATAAGTCTGCTGCACCTGTAGAAACATCAATTGAATTGCCTAATGAGCATCTAGCAGCAGCTTCTCACATTGCTCCATCCTTTAGAGCAAGATTTTCTTTGAAATTTAAACAAAATTTAGCAGATACTGTACAGCAAAATTCTCAAGTAGATTCAGTACAACCCTCCCCAGCTAAGTTGGCTTCACAAGCAGCTAGAACTGAAAATTGTTCATGTGCCTCCCTGGAATCATCCAGTGAAAATTGTGCAACATGTGCCTCTCTGGAATCATCATGTGCTCCCGCTCCCAGTTCTTCTCCATGCAAAACCGTCGACAACACAGAAAGCGAAGATGGGTCTCTCGATAATATTGATGCCATGTCAACCCCAGCAAGAAAAAACGTCGAGTACATAGAAAACAAAGATGGTTCTTTCAAGAGGATTGATGCCATGTCAACTCCAGCTAAACTTGTTTCTACTCCAATTAGATTGATGAGTGCCACACCTGCCTTGCGTTCAACCAAAAGAAATCTTATGAGCCCAGATGACCACCCAACCAGTTCTTTGAACAAGTTAGCTAGGCGTCCACCTCGCTCAAGGTCATTGGTATTTGACACCCCGGTGAAGAATGAGGATGTTGTGAATGAAGACAATGCCGGTGGATTACCAATAGATGATGATATTTTTGACATCCTCCCAGGAAAACTTATCCAATCGGTATGCCTTTTCTTTAACAATGTGCTACTTTCATTTATTTATTTATTTATTTGGTAATAATGGATCCTATGGTTTTAAATTTCTCATTTGGAAGTGGACTGAATAAACATTGTTGTACTCGTTAGTATTGAACCTTTGCTCCTCCATTTTTTCTTGTTGTACCATGAACTAGAATTAAAGTATGCTTCACCATTGAGTAAGTATGAATCTTGTGTATAATCAGCCTCACTTTTATTAGTTTGCCCATTTAATGTGCATTTCAATACAATAATATTGGGTCTAGTATCTGTTTAGGTTTACTTTGACCCTTTGCATTAATGTGATCAACATTTACTGTTCCTCTTTCAGATTAGAGAAAAGGAAAGAATGACAACGGAGGAAAGAGATCCAGCTATCACTCAAGCCAAGAAACGGAAAAAAAATATAGCTAACCTTCCAAAGCTCTTTGACATGATTCGTCTCTTGCTTCGACAGCGGAATTGTATCACTAAAATGGAGCTTGTAAGCAAGATAATTTCAAGCCACAGCGATATTGTTGACAGAAGTAAGGCACTATTTTATTATGTAGAAATGATTTACTATTTTATAGTTTTTCTTTACACTAACTAAAGCTTTTCTGGTTCGTATTTATAGGTGAAGTTGAAGAACAGTTAGATTTGTTACAAGAACTAGCACCGGAATGGATTTCTGAGAAGCAGGTCTCTAGTGGTGATTTGCTCTTATTGTAAGTTCCTTTGACTTAGGCGCTTTCTTTTAAATCTACTATTTTTAAGTGTGTACCTTGCCTTTTCCTTTGTTTTTGACATTTTGGCATGTGTTTTTGGTAGCATAAACAAAATGTTGAACCCTGAAACCATTCGAGCATCTCTTGAAGAAGCGGCATAGTTGAGCAACAAGACAATTTAATTGATGTACCCGTTACAGGTGTGTAGATACATTATTTATTTTTCGAGAGAAGCTTTACATGTCTAATATATATTTATTTTGTAGATGAGGTTGTGCTTTTGTAAATGGTGAGTGATTCGACGGAAACATTTAATTGTATTTATTTTTTGAGAGAAGCTACCTTAGCCTTTAGATGTCTAATATGTCTTTTTTTTGGTAGACGAGATTGAGCTTTTGTAAATGGTGAGATTCATGAAAACATTTAATTGCATTAATGCATCATAATTAAGGTGTTATAAAACTTCTTTCATACTCACGGCTGTGTATATTCTAAATATCTTTTCATAATATAATAATGACAAATCAAATATGAAAATAAATGTACAATATTATCAAGTGTTTAATCTGGAAAATACATATTTATTAATAATAATGGTATAAATTTTATATAGTAAGAAATAACAATTTTTGACCGTCTAAAATATAAAGGAATAAATAACTACATTGATATTTTTTCTTTTCTTTTAAATTTAATAATTTTCTTTTAATATTTTTGTGATTGGAGGCAATTTGCTAGACATAGAATGAATTGAACTATTGAGAGAATAAAAAATTATAGATAAAAAATAAGAGTTCTTAAAATAAAATGAAACTAGTAAGTAAACAAAAAATAGAAAATAAGCTTTTTGAATTATCTAGTGAATAAATTAAGGCTTTAGATGATTCAACTTTCTAAATTGATATAGAGTTCTTCATATAAGAAAATTAATTAATTAATAAAAATATGAAAAATTTTATGAATGATTCAATATTTGTCTCGAAACAATTTATTTTAATAGAATTAATATTTATGTGTTTTGGGAATACAAGAGAAATCAATATCGATTTATTTTAAAGAATTAAAAGAGAAAATAAAAAAATTGTATTGTGAAATAAAGTTTCTCTTAAAAAACGACATGAAAGAAAAGATGAATATATATAACAAATTAAAGACTATTTTGAACAAAAACATCAATAAAAATAATTTATTTCATCTTTATGAATTATTTCATTACTATTACTATTTAATTGTATTTAAAACAACATTAGTTGCAAAGTAACTGCAATTTAATTATTATTTACCTAGATCATTTTATTATTTGTGAAATTTAATTATATATACACTGTCAATATCATAAACATATTACTAACCAAATTAATTCTAAGAAAACATTAATTTCATTTAGTATTTAATATAATTACTATTGTTTCTATTATTATCATCAGATAAGATTTTACTTGTCATATTTAATTTCCATATGCATTTATTAAGATTTTATTCAGTATGAACTTTTAAATAACGCCTAAAGTTGATAAAAGTTCAATTTATGAGATATCTTTTTATTTTTTATTTCTTACATCTCCATAATTTTTAAAATAATTATTTTACGTTTTGTAAAGGTAATTATTGAGCTATCTATCTATTTTGAAAAACGTTCATAACATGATTTTTAGAATATAATTTCAATAACAAACTTTCCGGAACATAAAAAATACATGTTAGAGTGAACATTTTGGAATAAATTTTCAAAACAAGTTTTTTTAACATATAAGATATTTGAAATAAGATTTTCTCTCTAAATCTCCAGAAGAAAGTGAAACACAAAAACCCCAAGTGGTACTTGAACTCTACCTTCTGATTGTGATCTGGAACTTATTGGGTTCCATTAATTTAATCTATAGACTATATATTAATCTTTACGTTGTTAAATCCTATTGTCTTTTTTGTAAAAATTGACATGTAAATTTAATGAAAGTTGATATTTTTTTATTAACAAAGCTGAAAATTCTCATGAAAAATCAATCCAACAATAACTTTACCATAAAGTAATGACAAATTTAATTTTGAACCTAAACAATTAAATTCCAGAAAACCAAAAGCTAGAATCAGAATTAATAAGCATAGCAGGCCAGACTAAAGATGGTAAATATAATCTCCATTTCTTATTCCTAAAAATTTCCATATCCAGTGCCAAATTACAAGGCAGTAGTAAAAAAGTAAAGTGTTATTTTATTCTTTCACTTAATTTTTGAACTACGATACTTTCGCCACCATCCAAATAAAACAACTATTTACCCCTTTATTTTATTATGTAATAGTAAATATTAATAGTTTAATTTAAAAAATAGAAAAAGATATTAAAATATTAATGCAGTAAATTCTTATTATAGTTGTACATTTGACTATCTTAAAAATTAAAATAATTTTCCAGTTTATTGTTTAAATGTTTCCTTTGTCCTAAAAGCTTGAGTATTAGGAGCAAGCGACAACGGCTCAAGAAGCAAAGAAACGAAAATAAAATTATAGCTAACCTCCCTAATCTCTTTGACATGATTCGCCTCTTGCTTCAACAACAGAATTGTATTACTAAAATGGAGCTTGTAAGGAAGATAGTCTCAAGCCACAGTGATATTGTTGACAGAAGTAAGGCAATGTTTTATGTTGAAAGGATTACTATTGTTAATTTTTTTTTTCAATTAACTAAAAGCTTTTTTGGTTCGTATTTGTAGATGAAGTTGAGGAGCAGTTGGATTTGTTATAAGAACTAGCACCAGAATGGATTCTTGAGAAGCATGTCTCTAGTGGGGATTCACTCTTATTGTAAGTTGCTTCTTTTTAGCACCTTTTTTTTAAATTTACTTTTTTATCCATGTGTCTTGCCTTTTCTTTTGTTTTTGACTTTATCTCATGTGTTTTTAGTAGCATAAACAAAATGTGACCTGAAACCATTATTAAGGGTGGCAAACAGGCTAGCCCGGTCCGTTTTGGCCCGGTCTATGTGGCCCGTCAAAAAACGGGTCGGGCTGGGCTAGCCCGTCAAACAGAAATGGGTCAAAAGTCACAATTCGTCCCGTATAGGACGGGTTAACGGGCTGGCCCATCTAGTTTTTTTAATTTTTTTTTAATTTTTTTAATTAGTTTTCAAATTTTTTAATTTGTTTTATTTTTTAAATTTGTTTATATATACATATAAATTATTATTAAAGTCATATTTAATCAAATAAAATATTATTTTAACTTTTAATTGATTAGTTAATGTTTTTAATTAGATAAGTTAAAATAATTATTAAATTTACATATTAAATTATTTAATTATAACTAATAATTCAAATTTAATTTGTAGGTGTTAATGATTTAAATTACAATACTATTATATATTTATACATTTAAAATATGTAATCTAAAAAATTAATCTTTTTAATTACTTTTATTTTATTTTATTTTTTTAAAACGGGTCAACGGGCCAGGACGGACTGGCCCGTACTTTGACCCGTCAAGTTGACGAACTGGACGGGACGAGCCAGAACGGGTTGACGGGCTGGCCCGTTGGGTCCAGCCCGTTTTGCCACCCCTAACCATTATAGTTGAGCCAGAAGACAAATTAGCCCAATGTAAAGTTCACATGTGATTAAATATAGTAGTATTTATTTTGAGTAGCTTGTTTGGAGCTTTAAATGTTTGATATATTCTTTGAGTAATATTTTAACATCAAACTTGTTTACTCTTTGATATTACTTTTTATTACATTTTATTCTTTTTCTCATTTACAAATACCAAATTTTTATGACTATTTTACTGTGTATCACATGAATATAATATATGTCAAATATCATTACTATGTTATTTTTATTAGATCAAGTTGTACCTTTGTGATCTATGAGATGGATGGAAACAATTAATTGTAGATCACATAATACATCATAATTTAAGGTGTCAGGTAGTTCCCATCTTTTATGTTGATATGTATATTCATTAAAAAAATTTATAAAATAATAATCACAAAAAAAAACAATATTATCAAGTATTTATTTAAAAAATATATATTTATAATTAATAATTTTATAAATTTTGTAAATAGTGGTCTAAAATAACTATATAAAAGAATAAATATATCTACATTGACTTCCACAATTTTAATATTTATTCGTTTTTAAATGTTAATAAATGTTAGAGAAGGTATTTTTGTGATTAGAGAATTTGCTAAATGTAGAAGGAATTGAATTACCGAGAGAATAAAAAGTTATATATAAAAAATAAGTGTTCTTTAAATAAAATAAACAAGTAATTAAAAATAATTTTTTGAATTATCTAAATAATAAAAGGTTTAAAAGATTGAACATTCAAATTGATAGATAGACTTCTTCATATAATAAAGCTAAAAAATTAATAAAAATATGAAAAATTCTATAAATGATTCAATATTTGTCTCAAACAATTTATTTTATAAAATTAATATTTATGTATATAATTTAGTCTTTTTGCTATATATTAGTACGGGTATAGACAGTAATCATGGGGATGCAAATAAAAAGCCCAAGATTTGTGAGAGCTACGCCCTAACTGTGGAATAATTGAATTATGATAAAGTAACTTATCTACAACGCCGAATTGTTAGATAGAATTTAATTTAGATCAATGAAAGTAATCTATACTTTAATTTATAGTTTGTATGCAAAATGATGAGATTAGAAGGGAATTATTCAAATAATTCAGTTTGAGAACAAATATTCACAACACACACTCAAGAAAGATGTGAGAATAATAATATGATTAATAAGTCATAGACTCTTATAATTCAGAATTCTATAACTTTTATATGGTGTGAATTAAAATAAGACTATTAATTCTAAAGTTGTTTTTTATTTCTGTTATATAGATCATTGTTTTCTATATTTAATTTAAAAAAATAAAATTAAAAAAAAATCAAAATTACGTTAATCTCTCAATACCATATAACCATATCACAAAATTTGAAGAACAACGAGATTGAGTCTCATAAACATGTTTACATCAAGTTAAAATTTCAATATTTGATTCATATTCAAATTTTAAAGCCTTTGTTTTTATATTCCATTAATCTATTTGAATCATGTCAATCTAACTCCGTTATTTAACAAAGAAGATGGTTATTTATCGAAAAAAAAAATTAGAACTAGTTAATGATAGGGAAAAAAAACAGTTGATAACTTTAAAATTTTGAAATAAACAAGAAAGAGAAATTGAAAAGTGAGATAAAATGATTTTAAAAAATATTTGATTTTTTTATTTAAATTAATAACTAAAATAATTTTTATTATTAATTGATTTTTAAATTAGTCACTAAAATTTAAATACCTAGATTTTGACTACTTAAAAAAAGTTGGTTTCTAAATACATCTCTAATTAAAAAATTAGTTACTAAATTAATTTCTAAACATTTTTTTTGTCATAAAATCTATTATTTGATAATTTTCTTATAATATAATATATATATATATATATATATATATGTGCATTATCTTATGATCTTTTAAAAAATTTAAAAATTAAAATTTCTAATTATTATTAAAATAAAAAATATAATTAAATATAAAGAATAAAATAATTTATTGATAAAGATAAAATTAAAAACAAAATGTATATACCAAAAACTAGTTACCAAATAATTTCTAAAACAATTATTTTTATTAATAGTTATATATATTTTAACTAACTTGTTGAAGTATACTTTTTAAATTTCAACTTGAGATATGTGTAGGGACCACATAACAAATAACTAAGTTGTGCTTTGGTACATTAAATGTTTAAACTTTTATCGTTTTATAATGTGATTAATTAAAAACCAAAAAGAAGTTTTTATATTATTTAATCCTTATTTCTAAAATTAGTACATACGCAGACAATAAGAATATTTTTAGAACAAAATATTTAACTTTACTAAAAAAGACAATAATTATGTTTGGATGGCTATGACACATTGGACAAAATTTGCACTGCTCGAGGATTAAAATACAAGAAACTGCAAACATGCACTGTTGCAAATAAGATTTCAATATTCAGCTGCTAACTGCATTCTATATAGGTATATATAACACTAAGCATAATTGAATACACTATCATAATTCCATTTTTCTATTACTATCGGATAAGATTCTACTCCAAAATCTGATTAATCATCATCTACAATATATAGATATAGAAGAAGATGATAACTACAAAGGAAAGCTGCAACACTGAACAAGCAGCATATGAATGGCAGAAAAATGAATTTGGTAGAGTTCTGAGAAATCGTAGTCAATACTTATACATATATAATAAAACTGTGTACAATGAAATACATCTTATGACGTATTTGTGTTAGTACGTATGAAAAAAACTGTGAAAATGGCGAGAAAAGACAGAGAGAGAGGAAATTAATATATGTTTCAGGAACGTAATTGAGAGGTGAGAGAGATGAATGCCTCTTCTTTGCAAGGGATAGTGAGACCTCCCATTGGATGATTGTAGCCAAATTCTTCCTGAGCTCGGTTGAGCAAATCAAGAAACGAAGGATGGTTCAAGTAAGATATTGGAACCACGAACCTCTTCTTTTGAGCCTCTCCCACATACACCGCTACGTGACCCTTCGGAACGTTCGAGTTGTTTCTATTATGCAGATGCTGCTGCCACTTCAATATCTTGTTCGCATGAACAGCCATAAATATCGGAAGACGAATACCCATAACTAACTGTGATTGTGGTTGAAGTGAAGATGATGCAACGATTGAGTTTGGAACTGAGAGACTTCAGTAGTTGTGTGTATATATATTGTTGCAGCAGAGAGAGAGAGAGTGGGAAGCCATACATTTCCAGAAAGGATGTTCAGAGGCACAAGAGAAAGAAGGACCCACTTCATGAAATTCAACAAAACGCTCACATGCGAGAACAGAAAACTGCGAAGCACACTTCAAAATTCAATCTTGAATCACCCACTGTCTTCAAAACAGCGTGCCGTACACTGAAAACAAAAATTCACATGTGATGTGATGTGATGTGAGTCCTCCAAAACTTAGGAACACTCGCTCGCCGTAATTTGTATTAAATGCGCAACATAATCACACATCCGTACTACCACATATCTACGAGCTCTTTCTTACTGCATTTTGTTCAGCGTTATAAAAAGATATCATAATAATATAGTAGAATTGGCCACCATATCAAATGGTCAACAAGCACATGATATCGTACTTTTTAACTATATATTTCGCATAAATGAATTCATTTGAATTATAAAAAAAAATATTCATTTGAGTTAACTATTGGTAAAATTTATGTGTATTCTTCATCCAAAAAACCAACATTATATTGATATTAAAGTTTATATACATAAAGTTGACTAGATTTAGAAACTGAGAAGCAGCTTTGATATCATATCTAATTGGAACTTGATTTTTGGGCAAACAGAAAGTGGGAGTGTGAATAAAATATAATCACAATCTGGCAATGATGAAGAAGTGGAAAATATAATTTAAAAGTTGTCCTTTTTCATTAAAGATGATAAGAGAATCAGTATCGAGAAGCACAAACGTATGAATATGCAGAGTGCATGCATGTGGGTAGAAGAAGGGGCGTGGGTCTCTCAATTATGCAGAGAATGGAGATGAATGATCATAATAATGTTATTGACTGCAAATGAGTTAACAACTTCCAATTATGTCAATGTTAGAACTCATAAATACCTTCCATTATCAAATTCCTTTTAGATATCAGAAACATAACCTTAGGGCAACACTATTCACTTCATAGTATTTCACATTGCATTATAATATACAATATTATAAAAATACTTTATTACTAATGTAATAAATATAATCTAAATCTTGTTTTGCTTTAACGCATAGGGTTATGTTATATATTTTTTCATTTTAACATAATTTTTTAAAATTTTCATGTGAATCTAATAATAATTCCTACTTTTTCATTTAGTTAATACAAAACTTTTAAAACTAAATCTTAAAGCAAGTACCAACCAATTTTTTAAAATGAACTAAATGATCTAAACTTAAAAGATAAATTACTAAAACTAAATTTAGAACGATAAATAACTAAAATAAGATAAAGCAAAATAAAGTATATTTTTTATTTGTTTTCTTAAAATGTAAGCTTATGAATGGTTCAAAAGAGAGATATAAAGGACCAACATTTTTGGTGCCAACATTGGTTTAAACAATTAATGTTTTGATTGCGTTAATGTTGGATATGTATTTGATGGGATCATAGTTTCTTTGATTAGGTTTGTTGATAGATTCAGGAATCCTTCTATCTCAAGCTAAAATTTTTTGTCTTGTAGTTTCTATTTATAGTTCGTATATACGTTGTATTTCTTTGTGAAGTATCTCGTATCTTAAAACAGAAGCAAGAGGTATTTATACTGACCAGTTGCTTGTTCAAGAAGTGAATACGTAGAGTCAAACCTATGGTCAATCAAGACAATTGGTAATGTATACTTTAGGACACACTTTCCAATGTCGAACTATATTTTTCATTATTTTAAAATTACATATTTCTCTTTTAAAATATTTAAGTTCAAATAAATAAACATAAAAGACCAACTTGCCTACCTAGCTGCCGCTTTCAATTATTTGAACGAACATAGATTTCCAAAGTTGGATTTAAGAAAGACAGGAAATCAGTTTTTTATTGAAAAATAAAATAAAATGCGATAAAATTCTAATATGTAAAATTAAAAAATATTATTTGAAATACCTTAATCATACAAATTTTATTATGAATTATTTATACTAAAACATTATATTAATCACATTATCTAAATTAGAGTTCTTATTAATTTAGTTATAATTTGATTTGACTCAATCTAATCTAATTAGACCTGAGAAACAAAATATATATGTCACTAAAACTAACCATAACTGTTTAGATAAGGAGATGTAGAATTCACAAAGTTCAGTTACCATCACATAGTTCAATTACTTTATTTGTTCGTTATATATATCTTTCTCACATTTATATATCGAGGAATTAATTATAAATAAATATAGTTTTTTTTTTTCTTCCATCACAATCCACCCCAAATTGTTAACATCATTCTACAAGGAAGTGAAGAAGATGAAGATGAGAAATCACAGTGAAAAGGAAATGAAGTGCAACACCGACGCTTATCTGAAACTAATCTGAATTGGGCCATTGGCCCAAAGTCAAGATCTATATATTGGGATTAGTGGTCTCCGACATGTTTCTACTTTCTCCCTCTTTAATTTCATATACCTAAAAATATCACTCCATCACAGATATTTTATTATATCATAATCTACTTTGAAATTTCTTATATCATACAAAAACTTTCATGGATAAGAAAGTGTGTGACTTTTTTTTCTTGTTTACTTACTCACTTAAGAACTAGAATGTAAAAAACCTGGAATTTTTTTACTAGACAATTTTTAGCAGTTAGATGTTGGGTTAGTGTGAGAGAGCATGGGTCTAATTTATACATAAACAACTCTTAATTCAAAATTTTAAAATAATAAGTTTATGAATAGTAACTTCAAATTATTACTACACATGTTTGGAAAAAAATTGTTTCATTAAATATCTTCACATAGTTAGTGTAGTTAGTACCATACTAAGTTTTTTCAAGTTCAAATGTCAGAGTAAACAAATGAATCATTTAAAAATCATTCAAAACTCTTTCATATTCTTCAAAAATATGAATTTAAAGAAATTATTTTACAACCATTCTACTTGGATTTTGAACTTCCTGGACTTATATGAACATCGATATATTCAAAATATGAAATAAACTGTTATTAACAAATTAATTAATAATGGCTTAGGAGATAAAATGTGTCAAGTTGACTAATTTTTTATCACATATCTAATATATTATTTAGTTACATCAACATTATAACACCTAATACGATTATGACATTAATCAAAGGATTAAACTATACAGGCCTATATTAAATTTGAAAGACTACTTCAACCCACTCTTTTAGTATTCATATTTACTTTTGTACTCATTATTTTCTCATTCACTTACTAATTTGAGTGTTATTCACAAATAAACATTATGAACTGATGTACTTATTTCTCGTTATTGTCAACAAATTGTTCATTAACTAGAAAATTGAAAATTTTACCTCACTAATATTTCAGTTTAAACACAGTCAGTGTTAAAAACTGTTGTCATTAGAATATAACTTCTAAAATAAATACTATAAAAATTATTAAATTTATTAGCCGTTTAAAGTGGTTAAATTGTCCATGCGTGAATTTTTTTTTTCACACAATAATTTATTGGACTGAAGTTAGGCACACAGAGAAAATGAAGAAAGAATATATAAAATCACATCAACTAAGAACTAAAAGTACAAAGAATTTCACTACGAGAGAGAGAGAGAGAGAAGAAAAAGGGACAAAGCAGGTCTGCTTGGTGGTGGATGAAATAACTTTCCAATTGCTAAAACAAACAGGACCAACATTTTTTGAGCACATGTTGTGTTTGCTCTTTTTCTCTTACATGTTTATATGTGATATATGATGAAGATTTACATGTATATACTTTGGTCTGGGGAGCCACGTGTGGGGTTCACACTTCACACCATTGCTGACTGATACAATAATGACCTTCTTCCTTTCCTTGCTCCTGCTCTTCCACTGCGTTCAAACTCATTAATAAACCAGTCACAGGCCAAAGGGTGTTACGGTATTAGTGTTTTTGTGTTGGTGTTGGTGTTAGTGTTAGTGTTAGTGTTACTTCTCTTTTAGAGGTGAAGGGTAGAATGGCGAGTAAGCGGAAAAATGGTGCGAAGGGAGAGATTGTGGATGGTTCCAAGATTATGGAGTTGGTGGGAAATGAACAGGTTTTCAGCAACTTTGTGGACAATAAGTTTGAGGAGTTGGATAAGGACAGAGATGGGAAACTCTCCATGAAGGAGCTTGAACCTGCTGTTGCTGACATCGGTGCTGGCCTTGGTTTGCCTGCTCAAGGCACTAGTCCTGATTCAGATCACATCTATTATGAGGTCTTGTTTTCTTTCTTTTTCTTGCCCAATAATCCCTACTTTTTTTTTTCCCTTTTTGGGTTTTTGTCTTGTTTAGAAAATATCTTGGATTGGAATCTTGGCAATATTGTTGTGTTGTGTTGGGTGGGGGTTAAACTTAAACATGAAAGAAAATATGCATACATGTCTTTATTTGAAAGAAATTACTCATGAATGAAACAATTCTTTGTCAATTGTTTATGATTCCCACTTGGAAAACAGGTTATAACACTCGAATCGGTTGCTTCAAAGTGTCTAACTTGCTACCAAGATTGATGTTGTATGGGGCTGCTTGGCTTTTTTTTTTCACTTTTTTGCATTGGCTTACGCTTTGGCAGTATTCCGAGTGCAGTTTATTTTAACTCTGTCCATGACAATACTATCATGATGATGACTAAGAAAAAATAGCTAATTTATCACCAATAATAAAATACTCACTACCGTCATCTAATTTGTTTGAGTTCCCATGTCTTGTGGATGTGGTTTTCCCTTTGTTAATTTTTTTTTCTCTGTGGCTGTGGCTCCTTTTCAGAGAAATATACCTGTTTAGTGCTTCTGATATTGATGAAGAAACAGTCTGTGTCTGAACTAGGGATAAAAAAAGTCTTCAGTGACATTTCTCAAAATTATTGTTAATGTGGTGCTTGCTTTCTAGAATAAGTTCTCAAAATTGACTTCTAGCTGGCCCCAGAAGTTTCATAATCCATGAACCATGTTACCTTGGTAGGTCCAGTGGAAATCTGCCTTATCTGCTGCAATTACTTGCCTTACTCTATTTTTGCTTTTAATTTTCTCCATGAAAGCGGAATCTGGTGACGTATGTAGAGGAAGAAACAGTGTTAAGCTGGCAATTTAGCAGCTAATATATGTTAAACCAGACTTGATCTAGACCCTCCTATTGAAGAACTGGGAATTGTTATTTTATACTAGACTTTAGAGAATCAAAAAGTTAAATCTGTTATTGTAGTTTTGATTTGGATTAGCAAAAAGTTAATCTGTTATTATAGTTAATGATGAACTCCTGGGACCCAACCCAAAATGCTAGTGCCAGCTCCAATGCTCCACATGTGCACAAAAAAAGGTGTTCCTTTAATAGCATGCTTTGGGAAAAAGCAAATTCCTTACCTAATTTACTCTGCTAAATATGGGCAATAAAAAATTTAGAGTACAAGACAACTTAGCCCCAAGAAAGAAAAAGAAGCAATATGTTTCTAAATTTATGACGTGATATCATTCAATGTGGATTTACCGGTGGGCTTTTTCTGTTGCTGATTTTCCTTCATTTCTATTTGTTATGAAATATGATGAAGTACTATTATCATGCTAGCACTATATACTGCCCAGCAAAATTTACCCAGTGGGCTGTAATTGTTCCCAGAAATTGATTCACTTTTGTGGTACATAGGTAAACCAATATGTGTATCTGCATTAATTATCTTGATCTGAAGAAGAGTTTGATCTGTCATTATATTTTCAATAAAAGTACTCAAGCTCCTTTCACAATTTCTGCATGTACTACCCAAATTTCCATGCTTTAATTTGAACAAATAATGGAACAAGACTATATGAGTGGAAAATTCTATTGACCTTGTGTATAGGTCTTGAATGAGTTCACCCATGGCAAGCAAGAAAAAGTAAGCAAGATGGAGTTCAAAGAGGTCCTCTCAGACATTCTTTTGGGCATGGCTGCTGGACTAAAGCGAGACCCTATTGTTATACTTCGCATGGAAGGGGAAGATCTACTTGAGTTTGTGAATGGTCCAAGTTATGAAGCAGAAATGGCATCCATTTTCTCTCAGATTGAGTCCCCAAGTGGATCACTTCGTGAACATGTAATTGAAGCTTTTGGGAGACTCACTGTTGATCAAGGAGTTCCTCCCACGTCAGATTCTTGGGTAGATGCTGCAACTACTCTGTCCTTGAATGGTGTTTCTTGTACACAATTAAGTGCTTGTTTTTGAAACTAGAACTTTGTGTATCAAAACTTGATTATTTACAGATATGTCTCAGCATTTTTTTTCTTTTACTTATCCTCCTGACTAGCAATTTTTCATGAAGGTTTTCAACAACGTTGTGGATCCAGCACTGTCTCAAGCTGGGCCTGCTTTGGACAAACCTGCTGCTCAGGAGACATTTTTGGAAGAATTTAAGAAAGTGGCATTCAGTGTGGTTGATATTCTTAAAGAGAAACCTGTCATTGTCGCCCACAGTGAAAACACATTTGATGGACGCGGCGTTAAGAGACTTTTATCCAACAAGTTTGAACTAGAACGGGTTTATTTTTATTGTGATTCATTTCAATATCTTTCTTTCTTTGAATTTACTCATCCATACATGAAATTCATCGATCTGTCGCATGATGCAGACTTTGAACTTGGCTTTAGAGAATCTGCCAAAAGATCGCAATGGAAAAATATCAAAGGACTATCTGCGGGTGGCACTAGATCTGGTGTCTCCATCTGCTGGTTTGCCTCCAGTTGGTGCAATTGAAGAGGTATATTACTAAATGCATGCAGACAAAGACATCCTCTTTCCTACTTAGGTTCATCTATTTGGAAATTGCTTTCACTCTATTGAATTCTGTATGCTGCTAGATAGTTAGTTTTGTTAAAGAACTAAACTAGGCTGAAAAAATATAGGACAGATTAAGACATTTTCTATTGAAATGTTGGCATGAGTCACTTCAATGCTAGTGTTTATAAAAGAGATTGACACATTTGTTTATAAATTGATGCTGCTGTATTATAGGCTCAAAAGTTTTAGTTGGCATGAATCAGTGCTACAACTAGTTTTTATTTTTCCTCTTGGTCCATGCCATCATATCATGGCATACAATGATATCTTCTTATAAATGTTGACTTCATTTTCTTGAGCCAGAGATTAAAAAGCCGCGTGTTTGATTTGACAGATGGATAAAGTTATCGTTGAAGCCTTTAAGATGGTGAATGCCGATGACACAAACACGGTTACAGAAGAAGAATTCAAGAAAAGTTTAACTGAAATATTGGGGGGTATCATGTTGCAGTTAGAGGGCAATCCCATATCTGTTTCTTCAAACTCAGTTGTGCATGAGCCTTTAGGCTCATCTTCTACACTCTTGCAGCCATCTTCTAGTGAGACAGCATAGTTGTCTCAAGTTTATCACCGGTCAAAAAACTAAGTTCAATCATTTTTCTTATTGATGCAAATTGTTACTGGCATAGTCTCTTTTCAAGAGTCACTTTGTATGCTGTGGGATTATTTATGGATCTGAAAATGATAGAATTCCATTGAAAAAAAAAAAACTCAATTATCCTTTGCCGGGCGTGTTTATCACTTCAGTTGTAATGTAGATAGATGTCTTGTAGGCCATTGATGGTGACATAAACAGCGACTTAATATAATAATATGACATGTATTTTTCAAATCAGTCTCTGAAAATACATACCAGTAGTTGGAAGATTATTGGATGAATAGAACTAAGGAATAGTTATAAATAAAAAATAATATGGATTATGTTTCGCATGCACCATCTTTTATTGGACCTTTTGTTGTTTTTACATATATCAACAATCGCAGGCAAATGGTTGTGGAAATTTGGGATGTGCCGGCAAGAAGATGCCTTAAGTATGCAAGGAGTAAATATATCTTTGACTTCATTTATCACTTGATACCTTTAGTCAATAAAAATAGAGTCTAACTTGTGAAAAGGTAATTATTTATAAAGCAAGATTGAAAAATTAGATGGTTGAAAGAAAGTGGTAGCGAATTATTGAAGATCGGCTGAAGAACATAGCTGTTGGGTAATGATGCAGCATTACATAGCTGTTGGGACATAGTTGGATAATGGATAATGTATGTGCGTAAAAATCTATGGTTTCATGGCACTATTTAAGCTAGTATTTTTATCAGTTAAGATAAATAGACGAATCACAATCCTTTCAGATATTAAATATGTCCTTTCACACATTCGGTTGCTAATGGACAAAGACAGGAAGCCATGCCTCGCAACACAACAAGGCAATTCCATGAAGACCGATATATTGTGTTTTGAAATGTAAAATATTACATCACAAACAAATATTGCAAACTTTTTAAAGGAAAAGTAAACTTAGGTTGGTGTTTTTCTAAACAATTGGGATTTGAAAAATGGAATTTTGATATTTATTTATTTGTGGTTAACTGTGAATAAACGACCATTTAACCACTTCAATTTACGAAGATTTTGATTATTTAAATAAGAATTTAAAGATTTTAGAGAAAAAAATCCAGAGTGCTACATTTGAAAATTGAGGGATATAATAATAGAAGACTTAACGTTAGGACTTAGATAGCGTTTGGACTTCACAGACTCTCAAGAGGCTGCAACAACCAAGACAAGGGACATACAAAAATTCGTGATCTATCTACTTCTCACACATGGAATGAAAATTTTCATTGGAAGTTTGTATCCACTTTCAGGTGGAAGGAAGTTAGAGACAAAAGAAAACGGAAAAGAAGAGATTTTGTGAGATTAAATTAGATTTAAATTCTGTTATCTTAATATACATTGTTTAATTCCAAGATCAGGTTTACTTGATTTCTCCCATGATGTGGTACTAAAGGAGGACAGGTAGCATAACCTAGGAAGGAACAAACAATACATAAAGCTGTCTCATGAGAGATGAAAGGTGTAATTTTCTCAAAACATTATTGTGTAGCTTAGCATATATGTATCTGCGTGGAATATATGAATGGTGTCTATAATGTTGTTCAAATTCAAGATTTGTCTAGTCGTATAAAGTAGGTGATATTTCCAATGACATCTTGTTTGATATTTAGTGCTGTATAATAGGAAGCAACACATAACGGGTTTCTCTAGATTGATAAACAACTTATTAAATAAAGCCACCCAAACCTACCTATTTTCAACGCTAACAAAATGGTGCTCCTTGTTCCTACGCTCAAGTTGATCATCTTTTTTGCTCTCTTCGTTTTTTCAGGCAATGCACTTCTCCTTTATCTGCTGCTTCTCTTCTGTTTTCATTACATAATCCTATGCTCTTGTCTTTCTAACTGCCTTATCTTCTTCTCTTTGTTGTTCCTTTCTTCTCTTTTGCTCATTTAGCTCTCAATATTCTCTGCAGATTGCTTTGACCCTTTGGATCCAACCGGGAACATTTCCGTAACTTTTGACATTTACCAACGTACAGATGATGGATATCTGGTAAGTACAATTACACACTTAAACTGCAAATTGATTTTTGAACCACATACTTAGTACTTCACAGTTATGATGATGCACAACAAAGCGCAGCAAAAATTCCCCTGGAACTATACACCATATATCTGGTGGTTTGCAAATTACACTAAATAGAAGCATTTGAAGTTTATTCTTCTGACACCAACTAGTTGATTAAGTTCTACCGTTTTGTTGCATACAATATAAAACAAACAATGAAGCACACAACTAGAATGTTGTTTTGTTGTTGAAATCTGAACTAGAATCGAGCTTGGAATGTAATGTTTTGTGCAGGCAAGGGTGAGACTTGAGAACTACCATCAGTATCGGCATGTGGAGAAACCAGGGTGGAAGCTAGGATGGAGATGGGCAAAGAGTGAAGTGATATGGTCAATGAGTGGTGCCATAGCAACCGACAGAGGGAATTGCTCATCTTACAGCGGTTCTCAGATGCCACATTCGTGCAGGAACGATCCCATCATAGTTGATCTCTCTCCGGAGGTCTCAGAAAACAGGTCAGAGCATTGTTGCCGTGGTGGCCTCCTCTCTGCCTGGTCTATTGATCCTTTCGGTGCATTCTCTTCATTTGAACTTGAAGTGCGCAACGTGGGAGATAACCCACTTGGACAACCACCTAACAATCTTACATTGATGGCCCCAGGTCCTGGTTACACTTGTAGCCCCCTTCTTGACACTCATCCCTCGGTCTCCTCAGATTTTGGGGGACTAAGACAAGTTCCTGTTCTCAGTAAGTTAATCTTCTCATGCCATGTAATGTAACATTCTCCTGCAACAAGTGGTTTTTCTTTTGAACTTAGATCACAGTCAATGATTAGTTTACTAAATTTTGCACTTCAGGAACTTGGAAATCAACATGTGCGTATTCAAGTTTCTTAGCAAACACATTACCGGTATGCTGTGTTTCCCTCTCATCATTTTACAACCCCGTCGTCACATCTTGCCGAAATTGCAGTTGCGGATGCAGAGAAGCATATAAAAGTACAGCTTCTTGCATAAGGTGTGTATTTCAATTGCTCACTCACATTTGTGTGAATGCCTTTGTAACTTTCATTCCCTCTCCCTATTCATTTGGGTGCTTATCTTACCAGGCCTGGTTCCTTGTCACGGTCCAATGAGGACAACACGATTGAAACCGTTGAATGCACCGACCACATGTGCCCCGTTCGAGTCCACTGGCATTTCAAGAACAACTATATGAACCAGTGGAGAGTGAAGCTTACCATTTCTAACTACAATTACAACAAAAACTACTCCAACTGGAACTTGCTGGTCCAACATCCTGGTTTCACTCAAAAAACATCAACCTACAGTTTCAACAGCACTAAACTTCCCACCCTCGGAATCCAAGGTACTGTCTTCATGATCATACACTTCATTTAACCATAGCTATATTAATCAAAAACTCAAAATACTCTTACTGTGCAGTTCTAATTAAGAAATAAATCTGTGGCAGATGGAGTTTCGCTGTTTTGGGGAATAGATTTTTACAACAATGAGCTATTGCATTCTGAAAAGGCCAAAGTGGGTGTTGTGACAACAGAAATACTGTTGGATAAAGATCCAAATTCTTTCACAGTAAGTAATGGATGGGCATTTCCCAGAAGAATATATTTCAACGGTGACAACTGCGAAATGCCTTTACCTGACACGTTTCCTATGCTGCCAAATCGTAGCTCTACTCTAGCACCTCCTTATTATGGTTTTACTCTCTTATTCATCCTTTTGTTTCTTCCCCTGTTAGTCTCTTGGGTTTGAACATACCTCATTTTTTAAGAATGTTTTGTGTTTTCTTTATATACATATTGGAAAATTGTAATTCTATATATTATAAATTATAGATTTCTAAAACGCCATAATCTTATTAGAAAAAACTTGTATTAGTATACAGGAACAAATATACTCTAACAGTATGCTATATAATAAATTAATGACAAAAACTATAGTAAATTCCATCTTTTATTTTTCTTTTTTTATAATATGTTGATATTTTACATTCTATTTATCGGAATAAAAATGAAGTATAATACGAATAAAGATGTTGGTGGTACAGATTGAAATTTTGGAATTTAAGTTTAGTTTAACTTTAATTAATCAATTTCTAAAGTAATGATTTTAGTCACTTCTATATTATAATCTGATCTTATTTTTTATATATAAGTTCATTAACACGTTTAATTTTGATTTTAATGGAAAATTGTAGTTGTCAGTTTTGCTCTTTCTCTTCCTCCCACTTATCGATTAACTCATCTTTTTCTTTAATTTTCTCCAATTTATCGTCATTTTACATGAAATTATAAAAGAAATTAACAAATTCACGAATAAGTAGAGACGACAAATAATTTACATTAATTTAGTACAAATATATGTATATATATATAGATAATACTTATATTTTAAATAAGGTATGAAAATAGTACGAATATATATATATATATATATATATATATATATATATATATATATATATATCATCTCATACTTTTCCGAATCTTCATACTCATTTTTTTTTTAATTTATTAAAACACATATAACTTATTAGGTAATATAAAAAATTGATATTTACTTTTATTTGATTTTTAATTTCGTAACTTGTAATATGTAATATATATATATATATATATATATATAAATATATATATATATATATATATATTAAAATGGGAAAAAAAGAAAATAATATCATTTTGACATTAGATACTTAATAGTATCATGCTTTTTTATAGTGAATTTTAATTTTTATAAAATAATAATAATAATAATTAATATTTTAAAAAATAGATAGACGGGTATATTTTTTAACATTAGAAATGAGAGTGAAATAAAATTTCATATCAACTTAATATAAAAATAAAATTTTACATTGAAAATTAAATGAAATAATCAAATTTACATCAAAACCCAAAATAGAAATATCGGTAATAAAATAGTAAAAATCAGGTATAATTAGTCGTATAATACTCATACTTTTAATTTTTTATTTTTTGGAAAAAAAATAAAAATGCCACGTGTCAAGTCCCTGTGTGTGACACGTGGCGTTGTCAGTGCCACGTGGTATTGCAATGTCACGTGTTAGTGTCATTATCAGATGTCATTGTGTTGATCTCGATTTAGTCCCCATATATGTCTTTTTGTTTCAATTTAGTATCTAAATAAGTGTATTTGATTCAATTTTGTCCCAATTTTTTTTAATAATTAAAATATTTTTGTAATCCATTTTTTATAAGATTAAAAATAATTAAGTATAAATATTTTTACAAAATTAAGTACTAATATTTATATTTTTCTTCTTAATTTCAGACCAAATTTATTATTTATATAAATGTTATACGAATATTTTTTATTAAAAACGACTTTTTAACATATTACTTTATTAATTACTTTTTTATTAAGTACTCATGTTTTGTTAATTTTTTTTTAATAGAACAATATTGTCTCTTACTAATTTTAAACCAAAATTTCTATTGGTTTGAATGTTATACTAATTTTTTTTATTATTAAAAATGACTTAATAAAATAACTTTTACCACTAAATTTTAATATAAATATCAAATACTTAATTTTTGTTAAACTTTTATACTTAATTACTTTTAATTTTATAAAAAAAATGGATTTTAATTATGAAAAAAAATTGAGACAAAATTGACTCAGATACACATACTTAGGTACTAAATTGAAACAAAAGACATACATGGAGACTAGATCGAAATCAACACAATGGCATCTGATAGTGATATTGACATGTGGCACTGACAATGTCACGTGGTACTAACAATGCCATGTGGTACTAACAATGCCACGTGTCACACACAGGGACTTTACACGTGGCATTTTTTATTTTTTTTCAAAAAATTAAAAAAAATTAAATAAAAAATAAAAAATTTTTTAAAAAAATAAAAAAAACTACAGACTGACACGTGACACGTTGACTAACGGCATTCGTCAATCCTGTGTGAAAGAGACCTACTAACCCCACATCGGGTACTATACGACTAATTATACCTAAAAACTATCTAAACCAATAATATTTTAAGCACTTAATGAAAACATTTTTGATAAAAATTTGATTAAAATACTCAATTTAAGAGAATTAAACTTTATATATATATATATAATATCAACCATATTTATCATTTCATTTTCATGGACATATTAAAAATTAAAAAGAGATATTTTATTGTTGAAAAAAGAAAACAGTGTCATAGCGCGATAAAAGAACCAAGAATCTGCAGCAAAACAATCAGAGAAGAAGCCATGGCGGGTCAACCCAAACCTGATATCCGACCCATATTAAACATCGTCATCGTCGTTGGTAACTTACACGCCCCTGTACGTTATGCTTTGCAGTGCTTTTGTGTGATGGTGTTAATGTTAGTGTTGTATTGAATGGAATGAACAATAGCTATGGAGACGGAAGCACTTCCCATCGTCAATAGATTCCGGCTCACTCAGCATCCTCGCTCCTTGTCTGTATCCTCTCTCTCAGTTTACTCTGAAATAACTAATTAATATATATATATATATATATATATATATTATAAAAAGATCCTTAAAGATTGTACAAGAAACACTCCAAAATATTTTTTTACAAATCAGTGTTTGTTAGTAATCTGCTTCTATTAAATAAATTGTCAATTTTAAGGATTATTTTATTAGTTTTATTAATTTTAAAACTAACTTGATTAACGATTAGAATTTCAAGGAAAATTCACTCTTTTGCGATCTCTTTCTCTGCTTAGTTTGTCATACAAGTTATCTTTTTTTTTTTTTTAATTTATTTTGGTCAACCTTCAGCTTAAAAGAAATAGAGCATTGATGCTATGCTGCTTACAAATCTTGGAATTTCCTTGGTGTAGTTTTTGAACTAGTTATCTATTTGGTTTCTATTGAGGAGATTGAAGCAAAGTGGACCTTTGCTTTTCACATATTTACAATAGATTGAAGTTTCTATACACAATGGTGCAGGTTTCCAGGAAGGGTTCCTTGGGTCCGTTATCATGGGACATACAAGGATCTTAGTATAAACTTGATTTGGCCTGGAAAAGATCCAGCTTCAGGTAAGATGTTTTCTCTTTTTCCTTCGATTCTTCGTGCACCACTTCTAACCACCCAATTATCGGTTGCTTTTACAATTATCACTAGTTAATTTCATATCCGATTCTGTTGGAGATTCTACTTGGATCGTTGATATAATTATATTATCACTCTTTTAATTTTATGATTTTGTAACCAAGTTATGTTTAAATATAAATTCTAACATTTTATAAGAATCTATGTTAACTGCTGTTTGAATTTATCTCATCATCAGCTATTGGACCATTATTAAGTATAGTGAGTCCTACGAACTTCTCATTCCAGGCACGAAATCATCTCTTAGGGAGCCCCTAGTTTTATTAGTTCTGTAAGATTTAATAAGGTTTAAACTCAAATTATAAGAGGTTCAGGTTCTTCTAAGTGTGGGCAAAATTTGTGATGGGCCACCGTTGTTAATTAGGTTAATGATGTATTGATTGTTTGGAAGAAAAGTGATAAGCTGGGAAGAATGAACGAGTTTATGTTCCAATCAAAAACCACTATGACCAAACAATAGAAAAAGAATAACAGGGTTTTTGCTGAGTTTTGTCTAGATTAGACTTTCTTTGTTTCCTCATTGTGTTACATGGGTGGTAGTTTGGATGTCTCTTAGAACAACTATAACATGACCCCACCTACATAAAGAGAGAAAGTGGCAATTTGTTTTGCCTGCTACTTTGATTTGACGAGTCTTGATCCATTTCTTTCAGGGGTTGATAGTATAGGCACAATACCATCTGCTCTTGTAACATATGCTGCTATTCAAGCATTACAACCCGACTTGATCATCAATGCAGGCACTACCGGTGGCTTCAAGGTTGGCACTGTCTTCTCCCACAGCATAATAGTGTTAGACTTGCCGGATTACTAGTTTTGAACTCTCAAATGTCTGTTATACTTTTCGCATCTCTTCCTGGGTTAGTTTGTTTTGATCCTCTATATTTGAAATTATTGACGTATTCATTTTTGCAATAGTTTATGGTAACATGTGGTACAATGTTTTGAATCTGACCCTGTATTCTATGTTAAATACTGCTTCTTATATTTTTCTAATTTTTTTGTGATGAATGAACTTATAACATAAGTGTTTTATGGTAAAAATCAATTGATCTAATGCATTATTTGTAAATGGTCATTGATTTGATGTCTCATAATTTTATGTATAAATTGTTCTGGTATGAAGAAATTGATTACTAAAATGTATTACTGTGTGAATGGACAATATGACTGTGGCATGTTGATGACAAACTTATTTTCTACCAGCATGTGCAGTTGTTGTACTTCCTCCCCCACTGGTGTACATGACTCAAATACTAACTCTCAGTGAATCAAAATCTTATGATGATTATACAAGTTGTTAAAAATATTATGATGCAGCTATATGCATGTGTGTGTACATGAACATATTTTTCTAAATAGTGTTTATTGTTGAATGTTTTCAGGCCAAAGGAGCTAGTATTGGGGATATTTTTATTATATCAGATTGTGCTTTTCATGACAGAAGAATACCAATACCTGTAAGTGTAATTCCTCTTGATAGTTCTCGATTGTTGTTTTTTACACTCTTCTCTATTTGGAAGTGCAGTTGGCTGTGTCAAGTTTTTATTTAAGAAAGCAATTGATGGAATAATCTATAGTGATGTTAGTGTTTTGGTACTACGTATGTGTTGGGGGAGAAGGTGTGAAGCGTTAAGAAAATACATCCTTTCTCTGTTTTGGCTTTTGTTCTATCTATGTGGGATGCATGTCTCTCTTTTAACATGTATCTCTTCTTTCCTTCCAATAATATTATTTAACTAGGAAAAAGAATAATAGTTGAATGATTTCAGCATGATATACCTCTTATTCTTTATTTTCTCCATTGATCAAATAGAAAAAATATGAGTAAGTGTTAAAGATCCTACATCGACTAGAAATAAAGTCAATTTATAGTGTCTAAGTAGAGACATTTATCACCTTACAAGCTAATTTGATGAGATTTAGTTAGACATAAGCACACTTTTTAATATAGTATTAGAGCTTATCCTAACGAGGTTTCTAGGACCTATTGTGTTACTCGCTATCGACCACTCACAAATATCTCATCTAATGTACAAGATGTACGTACCTTGACATGAAGGATGTGTGTAGGAGACAACTTTTAACAAGTTTGTTTTTTAAGGATGATTTGGGCTTAAACTCACTTCTTAATATTAAGTATAGTGGTTGACCTATCTATACCATTTGTGCAATTGCTATATACTAAAAGTATGTCAAGTTAGATTTTAATCAAGAGGATTACATACTATTTTTCTCTTAGAGTTTTCAATTAGTCGATTAGGAATCTTATTGACAATTATTTGGCTAGAGACTTAGAGTGATTTATTTCAGTATTTCTTGGTCGATAATAATGGATTTTAAATTTTAAAACTTCTGTTGAGATATTCCATTTGTGAGTTGAATGCTAAATAGATGTATGTTTTCAGGTTTATCTTTTAAGCCTTTTTGGGGGTGAGGGGTGAACAAGAACAAAGTTGCTCCGTGCTCACAATGTAGTGAGTAAGAAGTTTTTCTGTAAACATTAATATATATAGACATGAAATGTCTTTTGCAGGGATTTGATCTGTATGGAGTTGGTTTACGTAAAGCCTTTAATACACCAAACCTTATAAAGGAGCTGAATCTAAAGGTGAGTAATATTTGATAAAATGTATACGCTTCTGCTGAAAACAAAACTCTTCATAACAGTTAATCTTGCCGATCAAAACAAAAAATTAACAGTAATCTTATTCAAAATTCATATTGCCAACTAAATCATGTGCCATCTGTTAACCAGATTACCTGGATTGAAAGAGATGCAAATGCCATCTTGCAAAGTTTGTGCATTCGAGCACAAAAGTTATCTTCCTGTTTTTATGACTGTCTTGACTTGACACTTTGGAGTTCATTTTGGATTAGATTCTTACTGTTAATAATATCCGTATGATTAGACGTTCAAGGATTAATTTTGAAGCCAACATATTATAATCTGCCCAAGAGAAATGTTAGGAATGCAATCTTCTATACATTATTTTGAACACACTTTTTTTGTTGACTAAAGTTAATTGGAAATCACATAAATCACAAGTTTCAACCCCTAAAAGAGTGTGTTAGAAGATGTATATTAATGAGTGAGTTGCTAACACTCGTCATGTGCAAAAAAATGTCTAATCTATTTTATTTTTTATTTGCCTCGTTGGACAACCATCTCTGCTGATAAATTGGAGATTTACATGTTTAATTCATTTTCAGTCAGTCTAATATGCAATCAGTGAATGATGAAAGCAAACCATTTTATGCCAATGCAAAAAGAAATTGTCTAGCTTCTGCCAAGTTGGTGACCTTTACTTTGTTCAGGTCATTAATACATTTATCTCTTGCTGTTTATATACTTTATGTTTATATTTCTTCTTTTGAGGCAAGGTGGTGCAGTCTTGGCATAGTTTGAACCCATACCCAATTTAGAGGGAATTGAATTGAACCGGTTTTTCCTGTATTACCATTAGTGTTAGATGAGGTTACAAATGCATTGCTGCCTTTGCATTAATATCTTGCAAGTGAATAAACAGCTTTAACCTAGATAATAATAGTAGTCTTCACACCAGATAAATATCATACTCTGGAACATGGTTATGTTACAGTTGAAGATCAAATACATGAACATGTGCCTTGATTTGCTACACTGTGTATTTGTTGCCCAATTCTATAGTTGTTTTTACGTTACTTATGTAAGACTTGAACTTTAAACGACATTTGCTCATTATTTTCAGGTGGGTAGATTGTCTACTGGTGACTCTTTAGACATGACACTGCAGGATGAATCATTAATCATGGCAAATGATGCAACAGTTATAGATATGGAGGTAAACTGATTGGCACATTCCACTCATATTGGGAATTGCATGAATCCACATATTCACAAATAACATGTTGTGTCATCAAATAAATCCCCATTTAAATATCAGAGGACTGAATAACTAACTAGTAATTGTTCTGATCGTTCAATTGTGAAATATATAGGCTTAACTCCCAGTTTCAACATTTTCTTCCAGGGAGCAGCTATTGCTTATGTTGCTGACCTTCTGAAAGTTCCAGCAATTTTTGTAAAAGCTGTAACTAATATCGTTGATGGCGACAAACCGATTGTAGAAGAGTTTCTGGAGAATTTGGCTGCTGTAGCTGATGTGCTTGACCCGGCTGTTGAACAAGTTGTTAATTTTATTAATGGAAAATCGGTATCTGAACTTTGACAAGGAAATTTCATCTTCCAAGTTGTTTTGTATTCAATTATGGTGGGCTCAGGCTAGAACACTGTCATTATTGATTAGGAATTTGTTTGTGAGATTTAAGCAAAATTAAACTCAGTATAAACTGAAGATATTGCATCCCTTCCTCTCTTCCCTCTTTTGTACTATTCTGACGTTGATGGCTGTGCAAGTTATCTGCTAACATTTGTGACATTCACTGTAAACATGTACACAAACCAAGTTTGGACAAAATAAAAAACTATGTATAGAATAATTGTTTTTTGGCAGTTTATTGAGAATAATCATTGTTTCACGACAAATGTAAATTTATATTTAATGGACCTCTGATCAAACCCAACAAAAACTATACTTCCAATTATTGATTTTACTTTTAAATTCTTCTTAATTTATTTTTTTCAAATATTCATTTAAAAACTAAGGATAAGTTCACGTAGTTAGAAAAGTATATTCAAATGAAATATATTCCTGTACCAAAAGAAAATCAAAATATATTCAAAATTAAATAACTTATTTACTATTTAGGTTTAAGTTGCAGAATGTGATTATATTTATCCAAAATCAGGGAATGTCGTACTTATTTTTGCGTAGAGAAGTGTTTATTTGTTTTTATTCCCTGTATTTATCTTTTGCTTTTATTTGGTATTATCGATCTAGGTTAGTGTTATTTATAATATAAATTACATACTTATTGCAGATAGATATCACATAGTAATTATATTAACTTAACAACTATTTTGGAAATCACAAAAGGTTATGTTTTAATTAGCTAACAATATAAACTATTTTACAACCAATGGTGTGGATATATTACATTTTATTATAATTTAGTAATTATATTTTTACTCCTTTTACAAATTTTAAAATATAATTTTAGTTCTCCAAAAATTTCATCTTATTTTTTTCTCATTAATTTTGGAATACTAATGTTTGTTCTTCTAAGTGTGTATTTAAGAGTTTATAATCATTATTTAATTATTGTTATTAGACATTAACTATAAAGACGTTAGTTGAGAAATAAATAAATTAGACAAGTGATTAATAAGTTGAATTTTTCGACACTACCCAGATTAAAAAGAAAAAAAAAACTTGAGGAACAAAAGTACAAC
>Ga0214543_1001650_pt1 | contig 43519 bp, 21 predicted proteins | sample CNSS2metaG_FD_160094 | JGI IMG/M metagenome (GOLD analysis project Ga0214543, IMG submission 160094) | Root nodule microbial communities from cowpea collected in UCLA plant growth center, Los Angeles, California, USA - CNSS2 | ecosystem: Host-associated > Plants > Roots > Nodule | place: USA...
ATATATATATATATATATATATATATATATATATATATATATATATATATATATATATAATGCTAATTATTAGATTAATTTAAACTGATTCCAACTGAAATTTCAGATTGACTTTGAACCGTCTATAATTAATTTTTTTTATATAATCTTATTTAACAAGATGCACCGTCTATAAATGAATTGATAAATATGAATAAATTCTATATACCATCATTAGAAACTACACTTATTGAATCCTATAGTTTAAAGTTTTATAATGACTTTTGTTATTATATCAAAATCGAAAGTTTAATGCGTGTGAAAATAAAACTCTCTCCGAAGCCACGTGACTTGTCTCCAATATTTAGCCATTGGATTTTGACAAAAGAACTGCTATGTTGGTGCAGATTGTTTGTTTCTGTTATTTTTTTCAATGTTACGTGCAATTACAGTTGAGTCAGTTAACTAAAAAGGCATAAGAACAGTTTTTTAAATACTCTCTTTTATTAATTAAAATTTACAATTGCAAAATTTGTATACCTCACACAATAATTGATAACTATATTTTAATTTTTTTTAATTTGAATTAACTTAAATTAATTAAAAATCGTGTCGCAATAATATGTTAGGGATTTTATTATTTTCCAGCACTCTTCTTCGTTTGATTGCTTTCGTGTCCGTACACAGTATTGGGCCACCAGTGGACCGTGACTCCGTGAGGCTGTGGTCCTAGTACGGGCCTATTGGGACCATGAACTTGAAATTGCCGGTCCGTGAACCTAAGCTCCAGCCACCAGATCTATCCCGTTTGGGTTGGCCACCGTGGCCCATCGTTGTGCCTTAGATATTTCAGACCAGTTTTCGATTTACTTTGGGCAATTGCTTTATGCACCTTCCTGATTTCTTTTTGCATCTTTCCTTTAAAGTTAAATAATAAATATACTTTTTTGAAAATCCTTAAAATTTTAGAAAAAAATATGCTTTAAAAAAAATCTTTCAAAAAAAACCTGTGTTTTTTAAAGAAGATTGGTTTTCCTTATTTATTATTATAGCAAATAGTCATTTGTGTGGCTTACAAGGTAACATAATGATAAACTAAAAGAACAATAAATGAACAAAATGAAATACTAATAAAATGATTTGTGATAACAATGTATTAGTCATCAGTTTTTTCATCAATTTGGTGATTGGGACTGAAGATTGTCCTCTTATCATGACAAATACAGTATTGAATCACCAATGCTCCTGAGAAAAGGAACAAATCGGAGTTTTTTTTTTTTTACAATTTTGCTTTTATCTGTCTGATCACATATACCATGAAGTTTCCAATTTACTGATTGATATTTAGAAATGCATTGATTTAGTCTTTCTTACCAAATTTTGTTAACTTTATTTGATATTTTAAACATATTTTATGATAATATTTGAGTTAACATTGAAACAAAAATGTGTTAAACAGTGTAAAAAATTCAAATATTATCATGAAATGTGCTTGAAACGTCAGATAAACTTAATAAAAATTGGTTAAAATGACTAAATTCACGCATTTTTAAAGATGAATGACTAAATTGATCAAAAATCTTGAAAATAAACTAATTTCAAATTTTACTATAGAGATAAAAACATATTTAATCATAAATATTATATGTCTGATGTTTTATTTACATATAACTTTTGTGGTTGTCAATTCTTATTATCGATTATCAACGGGAGATAAACAACTAATTACGCACTTGTGTGGTTTTTTTTTTACTCATATTAAGCCTTATACTACTAATATTTTAATATGTATTATACTTGCAAAATAGAATTGATACATACGTTCTAAAAGTTCACAAAACAGGTTAGATGAAACAAACTGTAGATTAAACTAAATTAAATTACTTTTTGCTTTGTTTACTGACACCAAAAAGAAAAACTACAACTAAAATAATATTTTAATTATATTTATATTATTTTTTAATTTTAAATTATGATATATATTTTTAAAAAGGAGTGTTTTTAATCAGAGTGTCAAAGTTTTTTTTTTCACTATTTAATTATAATCTAAAATAATTGATTTGGATCGGGACAACTCACTTTATAAAATAATAATTATATTTGAAAATTAAAAATATACATATAGGTATTATAATTAATATCTATATATTTATTTATATGTCGAAAATTATAACTTGATTTTTTTAAAATTATTTTTATTAGATTTTTTAATTTTCCAAAACAGACCAAAATAGTGTATTAGTCCCTGAAAAATTATAATCTATTTAAAAAACAGGTTAAACGACCAGATACAATCTTCTTCTTCTTTTTTCCTCTTTTACAACTCTATGAAAAACTGACTTTATTCCAAGTTTCGTTTATCTTCAAAGTTGAAACAAAAAATAAAGTTGTAAACTTGTTGCATATAAATGACAGAATTTGAGAAGAAGAAAAAAAAGTGAGTCCAGTGAACAAAATTTTCAATAATGCTTCATTTCTCAGAAAGAAAATGATACTTTCTACATCAACTCTATTACCATCCCAAGTTCCTGTAATTTGGGGTGTATTTCAAATCAACAAAAATATTAACAGAGGTTTTTTTCCTTGAAAAATATTATATACTCCAAATAAAAAAAAAAGAAAAAAAAAACTAGTTACTAAATATTATATCGACTTTCCAAGCAAGCATAATACTTACACAACTTTAATAAGAAGCATACGGCCACACAAATAGAGAAAAATGTTTCTGGTATGCCATGAGAGAGTAAATGAACTATTATTCCATATTAATGCTTTGTTCTGAGGGTTCTAAGTGTGTACACAATGCCTATGGTTGCATAAACATCCCCAACTGGAATCACAAATTCACATCAGTTAGAGGAGTGTATACTGAACATACATACTGATAACATCACAGCAGAGTATTCAACCACTGTTATGCCTATAGATGCTTATTAAATCAGCAACCTTGAAGATCACGCCACCTGAGATAAACCAACCCTGCCCGGTAATGAACGTACGCTCCAGCCACCACCAATATATGAAACAATTGGTGACTATGTCCGGCAATGTCAAACTTCCCAGGCATCCATCGTTCTGGAATCCTAGTGGCATAAACCAGTGCTCCAATTCCATAGAGAACACCCATCAGGATCTCATATCCGGTTGTGTGAAATACTTCTGGCTGGCCCCAGAATAGATAAAGCTTGTGCAGTATAGGTGCTGCTCCGGACAAACCCATTCCGAAAAAGAGAGATGCTCGGATGGTGCGGAATTCAGGATTTTGGAACACTGGAAGCAGAGAAACCAAGATGGTGGCAATGCCCAATACAGTGATAAATCCTAAGTAAAGGTTGCAGAAAAATGGATAACACATAAAAGAGTAATACACTGGAGGATAGAAAGAGGTGGATATGAGGGCTGCAATTCCAGCATAGTCAAGCCTGAGCATGATGTATGCCATGCGCTCAGAGTGACATGATAGAAGATGGCAAATACTGCTAGCTAGCAAGCAAAACATGGCACCCCCTAAAAAGGCGAAAAAAGGCCACCTTGTAATTGGTCTAATCATAAGTGGTGCTATCATGTTCGCCAGGTCCTCCTTTACGCTATGCTGCACATAATCAAAAAGAAATAAACAATGCTGCATTAGCTCCCAAAACCTAGTCATTAGTCAATCATCAATATGAAGAGTGTGGTAAGGAAAAAAAATCAAAGGTGCAGCAAAAACTTTCCAACGGAGAAACATATGAAATATCACAGCAGAAATTTCTACCGGAACTATCATCATTAATCCATCTTTCAGTATAACAAGTCTAACTTCTAAGTCCAGGATTTTTTTATTTTTTAAAATTTCGTCAACATCTGATTAAAAAAATTTACCCCGATACATTGATTATTATTAATCAGATCAGTATTGTGGGTATCTGTAAAAAGAAATCTATCATCAAGTAGAAAAAGAAAAAAGAGGATAAACCCAACTGAGATACCAACCAGAGGGCTAGTTTAAAACCTCACTGCTTATCCCTCCAGCACCAAAAGGAAAAAGAGAAATGAAACAAGTATTTAGTTGTAAAGCAATTACCAGAACACACACATCAGTATGATTGCTACTGGAAAATCTTACAGGCAAACAATTATACAGATATTCTTTAAGATGCCAACTTGAGATTTCCTCTCTGAGTCTGTGTAAATCAGGAATGGAAGGGAGACACGTCAGGAGTTCTGATTGTAATTTCTGCAGGTCGGGCTTCATGAGGATGTCAGGAAAATGCTGTAGCGAATTAAGATCTACAACCTTCGGAATTTTCATGGCAGTGTATATGGTCAATGCCAGAAATATGAAGAACCCGACCAAATGCCTTCAAAAGATAGCATTTTGTCAGTTAATGGTTGAGAACAAGAAAACTAGGAACTAAATTAAGAACATATATCTTTAATCCAAATATTGGTTGTGCCATTCTAGTTGCCAACGTCTTTACAAAAGAAACAAAAATATAAAGTAAAAATTTTGTAAGGAAATAGTTATTTAACACCAACAATTAACAGACAGGGTAAAGACCAGGAAAACCAAACAGATGGGAAAAAGGCAGAGCTAACTGAATACGATTCAATTGTAGAAAACCTTGTTCTAAAACTATTTTGAAGATTCGACAGATTTATTTACAAGATATTTCCTCCTCAAATAAGAGCAAATAATAATTTTAATATAAAAGAGACATGATTGATATTTACGGTCTGTGGACTGTTGATCATGGATTCTGATTGCAGAACTGCTTTTCTGTTCACAGGGCTAATAGTGAGAGCCATGCACATTAGGCTTCCTTCATAAAACAGTCCAAATTGAACTATACTCTCACAGTCACAGTCCCCCTCATTGATAACAAACACTAAAGGAAAGGCTGGAAATCATATGTAAAGGCCTTAAAGTAACTCTAGCCATCACTTTCTGAAAGCTAATAACAACAATGATACTGTACCCTTTTTCTTTTGTGGGAAAATGAACCGGAGTTATAAAATGCTTGTCTGGGTTACTGTTGAAGGTGCTACCAATTTACTTTTGCCAAAACAACCCTTTGTTGCTTCTCTGATTAAATACAGAAATTCGCGTTACCATGAACGGGAAAACTAACACACATTAGCAATTATATTCATACATATACTTTGTCTTCTATATCTCTGACATACGAATTTTCTATTCTCAATCGTCGCACCTATTATCTTTTCTCTCATTCTTTCTTTATTGTTTTCCACTCTATCTCTCTTCTTTCCACTCATCCATTCAAAAAACGGGGGGTTGACTTCCTCGTATAATATTGAATTATTTAGACGATGACGGGAACGAAAACAGATCCCCAGAACGAAAACAAATGCTCAGAAGCAGCGCATGTACAAGAACTAAGAAACCCTGAGAAAATTCTCCAGAAAAGAAAAGACAGTAAAACATGCAACATTTTGGTGGGAAATAATAAATAGGAAGCAGATGGTGAAATGCAAATCCTTACGTCCAAACGTTGAGAGTTTCGTTGTGTATGGTGAACATACTGAGCAGAACCTGCTTGATGGGCCATTCAGATCGATAGTGACCGAGAATGTACTCGTTGTCTCTCAAGTAACCGGGCAACGAATGGTACTCCACCAGCTGGTACTTCACCTTCTTCCACAGCCTCCTCCCTTTCCCTTCCCTTCCGCGACACCCCCCTTCGTTCTCCATCAAATTCGAATCTTCAGCCCCCATCTTTCGGCAGCCAAAACGACAATTAACCTAAAACAAACCCAATTAAACGCTCTTCGAGATCTCCAAGACGAAAGAAAATACAGATTATTACGCAAAACATAGGGATTAAAAGGTACCTGGAATTGTATAAAAATAGGAGGTGGCGGTAATTGTGAGAGAGGGAGGGAGAAAAAAACAAAAGACGATGCGAGAAATGTAACGAAGGTGATTGCGGAAAACGCAGTTTATTAGAGTTGCAAGAAATTTCGACGACGACGTTAACAGGCGTGATGTGACGAGGAAGATTCTTCAAGGAGATGCTGTGGTGCCACCTACACTTTCCTTCTTTGTTTTTTAAGTCCGTTTAGACGCATTATTTCGTTTGTGAGTTATATTTTTGAAAATAAAAATTTCACAATTTTTTTCTTATAATTTGAAAATGGATATTTTTTAAATGATTTTAGAATATATAAAAAATATAAAAATCCACTTAAAAATGTTATCTCAAATTAAAATATATATATATATATATTTTTTCTTTGTCTGTTGCGCCACACCACTACAATTTCAAGCCAAATTAATTACGCACAAAATATCATTACGCTAAGTTAAGCACGGTTCAAGTTTTTTTTTTGTTAGCAAGAGATATTCACGTTCTAATCTTATTTTTTGGCGGATAATGTTACACGTCTCACTCATCATGACTCGCATTTTCTTAATCAAGGTTACTTAATAGACATGGACACTCTGATTCAATTGGAAATAAATTAAAATTAAACATGGATTAATTTACATGTATATAAATCGCATCTTTCTTTTTATATAGTTCATGATTTGTATGAAGCATAATCTTATCAATTCAACTATTCAATAACAATTATTATAAGTTTTTCTTTAAATATCTGTGTTAAAAATTAACAATAAGAAAAAAAGAAAAAGGAGATGGTCAATGATCTTTTATTCTATATACTTTCGGAAAGAGGATAAAAATGCTGTTGAGATGCTTATTCTTTTTTTTTCAATTTTATATATAATATAAATAATATGAATAAAAATACATAATATCATTTTTAAAAGTAAGATAAATATTAGAGTTAAAAAAATGTTATAAAAATATGATTTATCATGACCTTATCACAACTATTACAGTCATTAATATGTCAACAAAATATTTAATGAGATCATTAGCAATTAAATGTGGGTATTTGCTGATATTAACCCTGAGAATACTGTGAATTAGTTGAAAAGGTGTTATAAAAGGAGATGTGAATAAAATTAATTGAGACTTTGGATGAAAAGTGTTAGTTCAATGTGACTTTTAGTGGATGGGAGGTGCTTAACGAAATTAGAGGTGTTTCATAAATAATGTGACCGTTGTTCTTGTTTTCTATCTTTTTCATGGATGGAATTAAACATTGAAGTGACGTTTATATCAAGGATTGCCATAGACCCGCATTCTCTACGGAACAAACTACACCCACTTGTTAATTAATGCTCTGTCATATAACAAGCATATTCTATCTAATTCCATTTTCAAACTTTTAACAAATACTTATACATGCACCATGGATTAAGTTAGAAGGTTTCTTTTGAGGCATTAGAAGGGCACGTTCATATTGCTAGTAATGCGCATTTTCTTCAAAATATTTCATTTTTTCCTTTATCAATATATTTTGTTGGATAATTTATTGCTATTTTAAACGATATAAATTATTGTATTCAATCATCTTTACCAATATTTCATTTATGTAGTTTTGAGGACACAATGTTTCCGACTTAAATAGTGATTTTAAAGGGTTTCATCTCAAGAGTTCATTCGATTATTTAAATGTGGATAAAATTGAAAACAGTTCGCTTAATTTGCATTTAGAAGTTAAAGAAGTTTGAATCGATTTAAATCTGTATTTACTTATAACACATTATAATCTTTGATTAGTTTTTTATCATTTTAATAAATTGTTTATTTTAATTATTTATGGTTAGGTTGACAATTTAATAATTTTAAATATTATAATATTATTCAATAATGTTTAAATAGTTAAAATGTTTGTTTACTTTAATTATTTATGGTTAGGTTGACAATTTAATAATTTTAAATATTATAATATTATTCAATAATGTTTAAATAGTTTAAATGTTTAATTTATTTGTTTGTCAAATTATGCAACTTGACACTCTATTTTTCAATTATTATTTTTATAACAATGTTTTGTAAAATAGGTGAATACAATAAAATAACAAGTTTAGTCACTCTACTTTTATTATATTATAACAAAAATATAAAATAAATTAAAAGAACAAAACATTTTTAATTGAATCAACTTACCGACTAATGCTAGGCCAAAACATATAAAATTAAAAGTTACTTTCATATATATATATATTGTTAATCTACCCATAACCTGAACTTATATTCCTTGTATAAGAGATTTCAAATCTTAACATTTGAGATATACCGACAAATATTATTAAACCACAATTTTCACAAAATCTTCAATTATTTCTCATGTTCTTTTCGTTATTCGCATCAAAAACTAAATTGAATTATTTTCAAGAAAATCAATATCAAATTAAGATAAAAGAAAATTGTGGATCAAACTGGTATTAACTAACAAATAGAAAGACAAAAAAGCAATTTAACCTAAGTTTAAACTCTATGTGTACGCATTTTTAAATATACGTGATATTATGTTATTAGGTGATGATAATGTAATGTTATTAAGTTAATATATAAAATAAAATTATATTTTTAAAAATAAAGTGAAAAAATATCAGAAAAGATGAAAGAATAACTGAAACGGTTGATAAATAAAATAAAAGAGAATAAGCAAGGATAAATAATTTTTAAAACAAAACTTATAAAAGTGATGGTCAATTTTCAAAAATTTAATAAATAATTATATTTTAAAAGGTAGAAGTGATATTTTAAAATGTATATAAGAGGAAATCCTATTATTAATATGTTCTTACATATATTTTTACTTATATCTCAAACATCATGCGTATATATAGAGATTAGTTTGACGCAGCACAACTTTTTATTGTTCTTTGCACACATTTATAGCTGAAAAATCCATCAACTTGCCTATTTTTTTTTTAGATTTATTGTATTTTACGGATAAACAAGTGTTTGGGTAAACCTAACAAAAGATATTAGTTAGGTGCGTGACATATTAACTAAAGAGACTATGATATAAGTTGGACTTTTTCTTCTCGATATAAGGGGGAGATATATATGTATATTTTTTTGGTCATATTGGTGGAATTATTTATTTATTCATCCATATCAGAGTTATATACTACTGATTTTTGTTGGAATTTGATGGTCCTATATTACATAAGTTATTTTTTTAATATCGGTAATGTTTGTTCAAATGAAATTTATAGGGATTATTTTCTTTTTTATCGACGTCTATGATTTATGTTTATCGATACTTTACTTAATTAATATTTTTAATTCAATATTTTTATTTAAATAAAACACTTAAAAGTTAAATAATTTAAAATTAATATATTTGAAAACTTTAAAATATTCTAAATCTTCTTACAGTGTCCTGGAATATATGATTCAGATTAAAAAATAATAAAAAAATGCACTATGGAATCCCAATTTCAAAGTATATAGTTTTTCCAAAATACCTTCCAAATGTATAATCCGAAAATTTACTATTTCGGGAGTACTCTTAACAGGAGCTGAAAGAAGAAATCATGAATGACCAAAAGCAATTACCAAAAAAGAGTTAGTTTAATTTGTGCTCAATAAAATTGCAGAATTACCCTTAACTTTTTTCGGATTTAGAAGACGCGCCTTGTATTCTCTTTTACTCACAATTGCTAACCCTGGCATGGCAATGGCGGGCTCTCACACTCCGCAATCTGCTCGGATTCTTCACTTTCTCTGCCTCTGGGCTTCTGCAGTTCTGGTATTCGCCGATGAACATTCCTTGTGTATGCCATTCTTGTCCTTTCTTCTAGATTAATTTTGTTATAGTTATTTCGTTTTATGGATTCAAATATAGGGTTTGGTTTGGTTGTGTCTTTTCTTCCCGGAAAGTTTGGTTACACTTTTGCTTGTTTCTTATGACATTGTTTGATTGTCGAACTCGAAGCATATTGGCTGGATAGTAGAGGATAATATCTTCATCACCGACGGGAAACGAAATGGTGGAAAGAAAGATGCCCTAAATTTGTTTAAAATGTTGAAACTTTGTATTTGGAACTGCTACCTGCAAGCCAATAATGCCCGTTCTATGTTTCCTTTCCAACAACGCTAAAAAAGACGTTCTACATAGTTATTCTCTATGGTTAAGCTTTCTTATGTTACAATAACTTGTAAACTCCTAGTGATTATCTGGTCGCAACATTTCATCTTAAGGATAGTCCTCATGAATGTTTATTGATACGCCCAAAATTGTAGTGGATGGAATGAAATATTCTTGTTTCCTTTCGACATAAAAATTAATATTAATATTCTATACGAGTTTGTTGTTCAAGTAACATAGATTTTTGTTTGTATATTTGATGTTATTTATAATGTAATCTGGTGCCATAATTACGTCAATGTTGAAATTTGACTTATCATTCTCCTTCTGTCTTTTTGCAGCTCTTACTCAAAATGCCACACTGCAGCTATCAAGTGGCTTGCCTGTGGGAAATTCTCCTGGTTCTAAGCCTGGTGCTACTGTGGTTGTTGAAAGAGTTTATATACATGGATTATCAAGGTTTAAAAGCCTGGGGAAATTTGCACATTCCTTTAAAGTGAAGGTGTTGCCACTGCCTACAGACTCAAATGTTCGTCTGCCAAACATAGAGGTCTGTTTCCATAGGTGAGTATTTGTACTAGAGTACATCATACATTGTACATGTGTGTGGTGTATGAATCTATCTACCTATCAACTAGGGTCTTATTGTGTATTTAGTTGATGAGTGATCATGACAGAACAGTCATTGATTTTTTGCTTTATGCATTTGGTTATTCAAGGACTAACACTTTGCTCTATATCTATTTGTCACCTATCAAACTGTTATTGGAAAAATAATCATTGTATTTGATTTAAGACATTTCTATACGTCTTCCTGTTCAGGAATGTGTCTCTTGTAGCCGGGATGTGCTCCCATAGCCAGTGGGAGAAGGTTGCCAAGGGTGCTTGGACTCGATCAGTGTCTCCTTTTGACCACAAGATTTTAGACATAAGGACTGCTGGCTCCACACTGGAAAATTTTGAAGTTTCTGTCGAAGAAGGTAAAATGTTCTTAGTGCAGGTTTGTTTAAGTTTTTTTTTTGAAGATTTTTTTTTTTTTCTTTTAAATCTCTGTTTGGAAGGGGGCATAAAGTAAATGAAAATCTAATCCAAATGTACATATTATATTTGTTACCGATGAAGACGAGATTCATTTCTTTTAAGTTATGTTCACATCTAAGAACAGTTACATCCAGCACTAACAATATTTTTTTCCCTCCTTTGCAGAATTTTTTGTATATCGAATTGTGTTATTAGTATTGGGTATTACTCTGATGAGCCTTGCAGCATTTATAAGCAATTCATTAGCATTTTACTACAGCAGTGCAATGGCAATTGGAATAATTCTCGTTGTACTGATTATTCTTTATCAGGTAACGTTTCTGTTCCTCAATTTTCAATTTTGAAATGTTTAATATCCAATCTTAGTTTCTGTTTATAATTAATCTTTTTGTTTTGTTGAGTTGAGTAGTCAATCATACCTTCAAGGTTCAATTCTTGTCAAGAAAAAATTTCTTTTGCTTTGTTTGTAGATTATCATAGAGAGTGATATGATATTTTTATGTGATTAACACTTTCCTCCCAACTCAAGAAAGTTGGACTCATGCTGGAAAAAAGATTCTGTTCAGTATAAAGTAAAAAAGAAGACTAGAACAGCTAATGAGGATTGTACCTATCTAAAAAGTATAATGTGGTCTGGATGTTGAAGTGAAAACTCCTGTTTTCTCAATATTAGTTTGACTTCTCAGTTGCAAACTAATTTTTATATTAAATGTCTATCGAAAATTTTTTGTTGACAATTAACATGGAATTTGCCGCTTATTAATTGACAGGGAATGAAACTTCTTCCAACTGGTCGTAAGAGTTCCCTTGCCATATTTATGTATTCAACTGCTGTAAGTTTATCCTTAATGCACTTCTCTTCCACCTTTATACTAATCAATGTGGATCATATAATTAACAATTTCAGGTATTATTCTAAATCAGGTTGGTTTTGGTACTTTTCTCCTCCGTTACATTCCTGGCTTAGTTCGTTCAGTACTTACAGAGTTAGGAATTGATGAAGACATGTATAATCCTGTATGTAAGTCACGTATTTGTTTTCTGCTGATTTTCTTTGACATCAAACTGCTGGTTAAAAATATCTTTCACTTATTCATATGTATTCTGAATTATTGTAGTGTTGTTTGGTCTCATTTGTTTTGTCTGTAAATTTGAATGGCTAGCTATTGAAGAGTGTATGGTCCACAACAAATGATCACGCAGGGTTTCCAGTTTGTGCAATTCCATTAGTTTAGGTCATAGAGGATTAGCATTTGGTTGCCATCCATATGTAAAACCATGTCATCATTTCATGACATGAATAATAGACAAATTAATTTTGCTAATACTATGTTAGTAACAGCCCCGAGTTCAGTTCAGCAGAAGGAATAAGGATCAGAAGGTGCACTTCATGAGGAATAAAATTATGTAATTAAAGCCATAGTTGTTAATAGTATGATGGTGGCACTATCATGCCATTGCAATCACCATCCACTCTTGGAACCTATATGCTTGTCCATTGTGCACTCAACCATTCACATCCATTGCAGGCAATATTCTCATACATGAAATCCCAAAATTACCTTAACTGTTTTATTTTTTCCATCGTTTCTTCAATTGGTGTCATATTAATATCTTGTATACTTTCATTTTGTATCTTGTCCTTTCTTGCGTCATCCATCTTAACATGCTCCTTTTTTGTACTCTCACCTTTTTCTCTTTCCACTTTAAATATCAACATACACTATCATAGAGTATAGTATGATAACCCATAATGCTTTTTTTCATTTTAGTCATCTCGCTTGTATTTTTTGTGTAACACATCATTACTAATTTTCCCATCATTTTGTGATATTTATCTTAGATGTCTAAACTTAGAAACCTGTGGTATGTAATCTTCGCCCATTTCTACTTCCAAGTAGTTTTCTTCCTCTCTTGCTACAAGTGCAAGTCAGATTGATCTCATTTATTTTCTCCCATTTAAGATAGAAAAATTATGAAAAAAAGAAAAGAAATGCTGGATGTAAAAGATGGCATGTGACTTGCTAAAGATATGAATGCTTGGAAGTCAAAAGTGAGGGCCTTAGTGTATAATTGATTCCTTATAAAGGAGATGGAAGGGGTGGTGAAAGAGCATTATATTTTTAATATGAGGCTTAAAAGAGAATGGTTTGTCAATGTGGAAAAAATATGTGGATCTTCAAATCCTAAGGAAAACGTTAGATACTGAACACTTGGATTTAATACTAAGTATATAACTTAAGCTGTAAAATTGCCTCTGCCAAGGCAGAACTATTGATTTCCTACGGGTTTAGTTTGTGAGTGCACAGTACCCAATGCAGCAAGCCATTCTAGCGCAGCGTTTTTTATTTGCATACTAGTTCAAAATATTTAGGTTTTTCCAACCTTTCCTTCGCAAAATTTGGTTAAACTTTGTGTTTTAAAATTGTTTATGCCTCTTGTTGCAATTTAGTCACGACGAGTCTCAAGATACTACAAATAATGGATCCAATGATCTCAGCGGAGTAAATATATTATTGCATACACTACAAGTTGGGTCAATCTTGAAAAAAAAAAACTGGATGTTTTAGATGGACTCTGAATTTGGGATATTCAGCTATCGAACAACTTTAGAGTTGATCCCATTGTACGCAATGAATACTTTCTTGCAATTTCTCACTAATTTGTCATTTCATTCTTGGTTTCTATGGTATTCATTGCTTAGTAGTATTTTTTTTTTGCCTATTCTAGTGTATGTTTGTGTAGTTAGTTATATTTGTCCGTTGTACAAATAGTCAAATATGAGGATCATTCAGCACTTAGCTTATGCAATGTCAACTGCAGTTGGCAATATTTCTGCTGACATTTGTTGCAATTGTTGGAGCTTGGTTGGGGTTCTGGGTGGTACACAAGCTTGTCTTGACTGAAGATGGATCAGTGGACATAAACACTGCTCAATTTGTTGCCTGGGCTTTAAGGATTTTGGCTGCGATTATGATTCTTCAGGTTTGTTTATTTATTTTCTTCCCCAGCATTTCTATTATGTTGTTGATTCTCAAGATAAGCACATGACTATAAATTTGATAAGATGTTGTTTCTAGAGTTCTATGGATCCCCTGATGGGAACATTGGCTTTACTATGTGGATCACTCCTCTCCTTGTTGAAGAGGATGCGTAGAGTGAGATTCCTTCGTCATTTACGCAGGTTAGTCCACAATTTCTTAGTTAAATGTACAATCCATAAATATTAGGGGATATATATCTATTACATTCATTTGTTAGTATAACACTAGCATTATTAGGCATTGATTTCAGTTATTAGTGAGAAAGTAATATCAAATCAGTCTATGGAAATTCAAGTTGTTTCTATAATGGAAAAGGAAATGCACGTGTCATTTCAACAAATTGAAGGCCTACTAATTGCAATTTCCCTACACTTTGTCATCATGAGAGTTTCTTTTTATGACTATTGGTCCAATAAATGCGTCCTTCGATTTTTGGTTGGTATTTACTGTGGAAAAAAATTGCAGGCGTTTGTTTAAATCACCCAAGAAAAACAGAAGGAGATCCCAGGTTCCTGACTCGTCACCTTTTGATGGTTCACACGATGAACATATGTACAACAAGATGCAAAATGAAGAAGACTCTCCACTTTTTCATCCACGACTGAAAAGCCCTACCTTGTCGCCTTGCAAATCTTCTGCTAAAGGTTTGCATCTCTTGTATCCTTGCTTTTAAAAGTGTCACCTTTGGACAACTTTTTTCTACACCGATTGATCAATGAAGAAGAACATTGAGATTCGTGGTGATTAATACGCTAAATAAGTGCGTTTCCAGGTTTCATTAGGACGCCACTTAAAACACAGAAGGAGGCGTTATACCCGTCGATCATACACGACACGCCGGAGAGAAAAAAATATTCAGCTGCAGAATGGGATGCGTTTACAAAGGAGTCAACTGAAAAAGCCTTGGAAGAACTTGTTGCATCCCCTGATTTCAGTAAATGGTTATCCACCAATGCAGATAGGATAAGTGTAACGCCCAACACGAAAACTGATCGTGGGCGTAGATGGCTGTTGTGGTCTTGAAGCACCTAAACGTTCTCCACAAATTCATGACAGTTTGATCGAAGTAGTTGATAAAATCCTTCAGGATTTCTTGCCTTTGAGCTAACGGTTGTTTTTCCATTGCAGAAGGTCCAAACACAAGAGCAATGTAGAATAGACAAACTTAAATATTGTAAATTTTTGTGATAAGTAATTTCTTGTGGGGTGTACTATAGATATTCATTCCCTGCTCTGGTGGTTTCTCAGATCTTGTCCACTGGGAAGTTTCAGGGAAATGTTTGATTTTGTATCCAATGCTGACCAGTCGGTTTATGATGTAGTCTTAGTTTTGAAATTGGTAGAATGCATTCACTTCGTTTTTATTTTAAAAACACGTTTTATGGTAAACTTAGATTCTATGATTCAGTATTTAGCCTTGTTTTAGTATGTATATATATAATTTTTGATTCAGATACATAACTATGTCTAGGCCTTTAATCTGTTTTGAGCCTATTAGAAAATGTAAATAAAAAGTAGTGCCAACTTTGTAAGTTCACACACACCCCACTATCATGTTTTACAACTGAATGAAATCTTTCTCAAATAACACTGCTAGAAAAACTAGGACATGTAAATGTGTATGTACCAGGGTTTATTTAAAAAAGTAAAAATTTATACAATCAGTATCATATTTGAACAAATATGAAAAATAAAAGAACACAAATTTAATTTTTTATATTACAGGAGTTCATTAAAAAAAATCTGTCCTTTTGTATTTTTTAAAGTTTTTTTTATACTTTTTTAATACTAGGTCTCTTATCTTCCTATTTATTATATTTTAATCCGTGTTTAGCAAAAAAGCTTATGCCAGATGCATGACTTAATTTACAAGTGTCCCGCTCCTTTCATGCTTTCTCAAAGGAAAATGATTTTTTGACCACTAAATTTTGACAATTTTTTCTTACAATTTTAAATATTATTTTTAAGTGATTTTTCATTTTTTCATTCTTAGTATTCCAAGATCACTTGAGAAATATCACATCATATTGTAAGAAAAAATTGTCAAAATTTAATAGTCAAAATATCCTTTACGAACAAGTGATGTTTGAAATTTGACGTCCATTTGAACGTTATCAAACATAACAGATATTGTAAAATCAGGAATAATTTTAATATCTCACATACAATCTTTTACTAACTATTTTTTATTTAGAATTAATAAAAAATATTATATATATATTCCTTATTTGTTTAACAACTAAAATAAGAAATGGCATGTGGCATAAGAACCAGAAACCTTTTATGTTGAATCCAAAAAGAAGTGTAAAACACTTTTACGTAAATATTAAAACAAAAAATAAATTCGGTTATACTTAATAAATATAAAGTTGCAGTAACTTTAATAAAAAAAATTAAAAACATCGGCAATGTGACACGTATGTATCATTCCTTTATCGTTAATAATTTAAACGATGTTGAAAAAAAACTAAATTAAACAGAATTAACAAATTAAGATTTATTTGAATACAAAAATAAAATTAGAATTAATTTGACAAAATTTTAACAAAAAATTAAAACAAAAAAATATTTTAACTTTTATAAAAATATTGAAACTTAATATCTCTCTGTATATTATGATATTTTATTGAATCAAATTCCTAAAATATTAATATGTTGGCACCTGAATAACCTTTGGTTGCTAGGTATGTTAAAGTGTATATAGGAATTAAGAACAGAACTTGAATTTAATGATACAATTATTTTAGGAATAATAATGCTACTTCATCCAGTAGCAGGAGGTAGCTTTCGACCCTCTCAAGTCATGAAATGCTTTAATTTGTGGGAACAAACAAGGGCCATAGTAAAATTTAGAACAATAGAATAAATAATTGATGGTCCCATCCCCACACACAACATACACGCAACATTTTCATACATCCAACTTACGACACATGCACGGCTGCATGCTTCTCCAATGGAATACAACTCCTACACATAAAACAAAATTTTCAAAATAATTTTTTCACTTTAAAAAATTGTATTTATGTCAACTTAAGCTATACTTAACATTCATTTCATATGATTATATTATTAAAATTAAAAAATAATGGATTCCGAATATATAAATTAAAGTAGTATCAGTATTGTTTTAGGACCGTATTTTTATCCTGTCTCAGACTGTATAGAACGGCACCGTGTCGCCGCATAGTCGACCTTTGATACTGTGTCTTTTTTTATTTGCCCTAGTGGCGCGTTTCTTCGCTATAACACAACACAACACAAATTATTAATTACCAAAATGGAAAATATCTCTCTGTCTCTTCTTCTTGAGTTACTGTGAGATCACACACAAGTAGAAGGTAGAAGCTCAACAACCATGGCGACGGCCACTTCAAAGGCAACCATATCTGTGCCTTTCCTTTCCCATGGCTCCACTCCTAACTTCCACTTCTTGCATCTTCTGTCACCACTCGCAACTGCAACCGTTCCTCGCCGTTCTTGTACTTTTAGGTCTCACAACAACAAAACGACACCGTTATCACCGAGAGACTGCGGCTGTCACCAAAGTCGCGCCGCCGGAGAAGACTTTGGCATCTCGGAGGAAGACGAAGAGTTCGTCAATGTTCTTAGGGAATCTCAATCCTACGTTTTGGTCCACAGAGCCAGTGTTTTCGTTGTGCTCATATCTGCAGAAGTTGTTGCCAGTCCTTACTTGGATCCCATTCTCAAGGTATCACATCGCTCCGCTTTCTCTCTCTCTATCAAATCAACTCAACTCAACAAAAACTTTTTCTTTTTTGCAACCGATTATTGAGAATGTCCCTACAATGCTTACACAAAATACTAAAAGATTTTGCAAAATATTTTATAGGAAAATAAAAAAGAAGAAGGAAAAGTTTAAAGTTCAAATCAGTTTTTTTTTTTTTTTAATTTTTTAGTTTTGCTCTTTCAAGTCAACTCTACTTCTTTATTTTTTTCACTTTTTTCTGATCAAAGGAAAAAAAAAAAGACATATTTTTTTTCTCTCTATTTGTTATTTTAACTATGCTGCAACGAACAAATTGAAGTTTTCATGTTCTGTGTATATAATTAACTCAAAATGTGAAGCTAATTTACGCAACTAACAGGACTTGTTTGATTTGAAAAAAAAAATGCTAAATTTTTGGCTTCGTTGCTCTTTTCACAAAAAAAATAAAAAAATAATAGTGGTAGCAAATAAACAATTACTTAAATAAATGAGCTATATTATAGATTGACAATGTTTTTTAACAAAGTTTCCTATTTAAGTAAAAAAATATTATTTTATTACTTTATTTTAATTAAAAATTAAAAGTTAATCTATTTTAATTCCATTTTTAGAAAGTTTGTCAAAATATTTGTTGTCAGAAGGTAATTTTCCTAAATAAAAGGTAGTTTCCAAATGAAAAAAGTTTAGTGTAGCCTAGGCTGAGTGAGACGATATAAAGGAACTATGTAAATATTAAGAAACAGGTAAGAAGCAGGTGTCACTTTTGGCTCCACACGTTGAAGTGACGTGTCATGACGAGGAGAGGACAAAGTGCGAATAATATTAGAATACAAATCTTGAATCAAAAAGGTAAAAGTTTCACAATATAAATTTCTTTAGGGCAATAAAAATATTCTTTACATGTAATTTTAACTTAAAAATATTTTTAAATTTACATGCATAATAGAAAACCTTATGGTTTTTCTTCCTAACTTTAAAGCATGATGTATCTTTCTTTTTCTATTTTGGGTTAAATATGTTTTTAATCCTTAATTTTAGTGAATTTTAAAATTAGTACATTTCAAAATTTTGAATTAATTTAGTCCATCATCTTTTGAAATAGGTGGATTTAGTTTTTTTAATTAAATTTTATTAAGTTTATTTGACATTTCAAGCACTTTTCATAATAGTATTTGATTTAACATTAAAGTAAAAATGTGTCAAATAATATAAACAACTCAAATACAAGTTTGAAATGCGTGTGAAACCTCAAATAAACGTAACAAAATTTGATTAAAAGAACTAAATCTAAGTTTTTCGAAAGATGAATAACTAAATTGATCACAAATTTTGAAATTAACTAATTTCAAAATCCAAAAAAAGTTAAGGAAAAATATATTTAACTTTACTCTCATTAATTATTGCGGTAAGAATTATCATGTTTCTAGCTTAGTTTTAAGAAAAAGGTGAGATTTTTTTTTTGTTTATTAAAATTAATTATCTTCATTTTATTTAGAGTTAATATGTTTTTATTTTATTTATTTCAAAAGTTTATGCCTTAAAACTGAAGAAACATTGTTCAACTGAAAAATAAATAATAATAAGAAGTGTAGTATAATTTAAAAACTTTAAAAATATATTTTTTCATTTATGAACGTTTTTCCTTCTTCCCTTCCTTGCTTAGCAATATGATAAAATAGTAAGGTATTATTTTTTTACAGAATTTTATCAGAATGATCGATCAACATCGAATTTAACAAGTAGGACACGCCAACATAAATGTGTATTCAGTTTATTTAGTTTAGTTCATATACATAATTTGTTTTTTTTTAAATTATTCGTACACTTTAATAATGAATGAAAGGAAAGGATCAATAAAATTTGATTTATTTAAATATAACTATTTTTTAAAAATAGAACGTTATATATTTTTAACATTAAATTATGAATAATAATAATAATAATTTTATATCAAATACAATAGGAACACTAACATTCAGGTATCAAATTAATGATCGACAATGACTTTGTTTTTTTTAAGGACATGACTTCGTAAGATATGTTTTACTTTTTTTTTTTTGCATTATTCCTTTTATATATTTAACTATCGGCTTTAGATATTACTAGTGTAAACACAGGCGCTATCGCGCCTGTGTGTACGCATTTTTTGAATTATATTAAGAATTGATGATATTGTAATGTTATTAATTTAATAAACAAAATAAAAGTATGTTTATAAAAAATAAAATAAAATGTACGAAGAAAATAAGAGAAAAATAACTATTGATGAATAGTAAGAGAAAAAAAGAAAAAAGAGATAAGTAAATAATTTTATAAAAACTTATAAAAATAACCGTTAATTTTTAAAAATTTAATAAATAATTAAATTATAAAGGGTAAAGTTGGAATTATGAAATGTGGACACAAAAGAGGGAATCCCCTTTATATATAGTTATAGATAAATCTTTTCTAAATGTTATCAATTATTTCTCATTGAATACATACTACAAAAATGAGTTCGGAATTATGAACAAGTGATGATTTTGTATTATTATTAATAATAATTTTAGTGCGACAGTGACAACATACACAAATTTTAAAGAGAGACGAAGCTATTTATCTGAACAATTTTCTTTTTTATTATTACTATAGACAGATAGTATTTTTTAATAATTTAACTGATTTTTCAAAGAGAGGAGCATTGTTGTTTTGACCAAAACATACTCTCTCCCTCTCATTTTTGTGTAAGGATTTTTCACAAACAATAATAAATATACTACCTTTTAAAGAGTTTTATTAAATTTATTCATCCCCGTTTTCAATAAAGGTATTGTTTTGATTCAAAAAAAGAAAGTAATTAGTTACAAAATAAATTAGAAGGAAAAAAATTAATATTTAAGAAGGAAACTCCATCTTTTTGTAAGATGGTTAAAAAACTATTAAACGGTAGGTATTACTATTTATGAATGAAAAAAAGTTAGAAAACAGAAAAATAAATTCACACCATGCGAATGAAGTAGGCAAATAATTTGCTTGGCTTGGCGGCTAAAGTTTGAGACTTTCTCTGCCACTGCCACCGATCACCGGCACGGTGTGAAGTCAGTTTCTTCTCAATGGCACGTTCCTTGTGCCCATCCCTTCCGAACACTTCCACCTTCTCTGATTTCTGCAAACTATACTCTTCCTCTCACCATTTATGTTTCCACTCCCCAAAATCAAACCTGCAATTTAAGCCTCGTCGGGGCCCAGAAGCGCGGCCGCTGGGTAACCGGAAGAAGGGAAGTTCAAGGAAGCTTACTGCGTCGAGCGAAGGAGCGAATGGTTATGGGAGTATAGACGCAGAGGGGTATCATGGGTCGGTGGAAGATAAGCAATTCGTACGTTCCTTTCGCGAGGCCTGGCCTTACTTGTGGGCCTATCGTGGCAGCACCTTCGTTGTCATTATTTCTGGAGAAATTGTTTCTAGTCCTTTCCTAGATCCCATTCTCAAGGCACGCACTTCAAATTTTATTTTCACAGAACCATGATCGTTTACTGTTAGCATTTTCTTTGTTATATTAACTACTAGCTATGCCCATGTAGTAAGTAAGCATTAAACTTAAAGCATGTTTTCTAATTCTGGGTGCAGGACATAGCTTTCCTTCATCACCTAGGAATTCGGTTTGTTCTTGTTCCGGGGACACATGTGCAGATAGACAAGCTTCTGAATGAGAGAGGTTTGTTAAAACAGGATTAGGCTCCTCTAAAGTAATCAAATTGTCTTTAAAGGGCAAACTATGTAATCTTAGTTGTCTGTGAGAAAATGGTATTTTGATGTTATTGCACAAATATAACAAATTATGAATGTGTTCGGATATAAATGAGTGATTTTCTCATAAACCTTTCCCTAAAAAGAGCAAATGGAAGGACATTGTCAGCTAGATCAGTGTCTCAGCGATTGACCTTATTATTTTATTCGTAGGGTGCCAGCCTAAGTATGTTGGTAGATATAGGATAACCGATGAAGCATCTCTAGAAGCTGCGATGGAAGCCGCGGGGGGAATAAGATTGATGATCGAAGCAAAACTTTCTCCTGGACCTTCCATATGCAATATTCGTCGACACGGCGACAATAGTCGATGGCATGAAGTTGGTGTCAGTGTTGCCAGTGGTAACTTTCTTGCAGCCAAGGTTTGAATTTTGTGATTTGGTCACTGCTATACAGTGACGGTGGTCTTTGTGAAATTGTCCCTCCCTTTATGTTTTTATCACTGTGTTACTGTGTTAGTACATCTTGTTATTTTTATGTTTTGGCAGAGAAGAGGGGTGGTCAGTGGAATTGATTTTGGGTCAACTGGGGAAGTTAAAAAAGTAGACGTATCTCGCATGCGTGAGAGACTTGATGGTGGTTGTGTAGTTATTTTAACCAACTTGGGCTACTCCAGCTCTGGAGAAGTATTAAATTGCAAGTATGCTTTGAAGCTTTATTCTGATGATTGATTTCTACAACTTAATGTAACTGATTGCTTGCTGAAATACAAGCTGTTATCTTAATGCTTTTGTAATTTGTGATTATTTGGTCTCTTATCAAATATCCATATTGCTCCTAAAAATGATAATTCTTCTAGGATTTGTTTTAAGAATTAGACTTGTGAATAGATTTGTAAAAGCACAAACGTATTTTGGCTGCTCAAGGAAAGAATAAGAGGAGTTGAATAGAAGGTTTTATTAAGTGAGATGCGGAGGAGCAATTACTGAGAAATTAATGGTACCGGCTATTTGGCAAGTATGTAAATCAGAATACTACTAGTGTTAGCAATGAGTTCTATTTTCCCCCTTATTGTATGTTTTTGTTTAATTTGTAATACTTGGATATGGTCTAATAATCCAACAGAAAATATATTATTAATAAAAAGAAGAAATGGACAAAAAAAACCATGTGTGCCTCACCTGATTCTTTTGCTTGCTGACACATGAGAGTTGCTAGACTTGAATCTAACAAAAGCTTGAATCCTGGATATTTGTTAATGTTTTATTTTTCCTCCAGCACCTATGAAGTAGCAACAGCTTGTGCCTTGGCTATGGGAGCAGACAAGTTGATATGCCTTATAGATGGTCCAATACTTGATGAGAATGGACGCTTAATTCGTTTCTTGCCTCTCGAAGAAGCAGACATGCTAATTCGTAAACGGGCTGAGCAAAGTGAAGCAGCTGCTAACTATGTTAAAGTTGTTGATGAAGAAGGTTTCAACTCTCCTGAATATAACAATTTTAATGGAATAGTCAAACCACCACCTATTGGGCGTTTTACAGAATGGCATAAAGCAACCTTCCATAATGGTGTTGGTTTTGAAAGTGGAAATGGCTTAGAGTCCAGTGAGCAAGGTTTTGCCATTGGAGGTCAAGAGCGATTAAGTCGAATGCATGGTTACCTGTCAGAGTTGGCTGCTGCCGCTTTCGTTTGCAGAGTGAGTCCATGGATTACCTTATTTTTATGACACGTGCTGTGCTGTGCTTATTTTAAGTCTGTATTGATATTTCGGCAATTGAGAGAAAAAAAAAACATTTTTCAAATCTTGACCAGGCCAGGAGTGACATATTGTGTGTACATTTGTTTTTGCAACTGTAGTGTGTATGGAAGGATCTTAGAACTGTGGCTCTCTTAAAATATTGCTACTTTAAGGTGGTTGGTTTGGAGTAACTTCAATATTCTTTAAGAAGTCGCTCCTTGGAAATTGAAATGGTAAAATATGGTTTAAAATTGCAATTTCTGCATGTTGCTGATAATACCAACTGCCATTTGTCAGGGTGGTGTTCAAAGAGTTCACTTGCTGGATGGAACTATTAGTGGAGTTTTGTTGTTGGAATTGTTTAAAAGAGACGGAATGGGAACAATGGTGGCTAGGTAAGCAACCTTCGTGAAATCCTCTGAACTAAGTTTTTTTTTTCTGTGAATTATTTTGTCCAAGGGGTGGTAACTGTTTGGTAAGAGGAACAGGTGGTAAGGTATGGTGTAATGATACTGTCCATCTACTTTAACCATAGTTTGGTAGGCATCCTAGTGGATTTCATGCTGGGGCCACCATACAGGCCACAAATGTGACATTCAGGTTTATTTATAACCCCCTAAGTAGCTGATTATCACATTGCCGTCTGTCGAGATTCTGATTGCATGAGGCTGGAAATACGTGGATTGTACCAGAATTCCATATCTGAGCATTCTCCCTTTTTCTCTTCTATGAAACCATATGGTAAAAATGGTTGGAGGCTTAGTTGAAATAACTATGTTAGTGTTAGTACACAAGTTATAAATAGGTGTGACTTCATATGTTTATTAGTAGACATGGTTTATTTGCGTAAAGTTCCCCATCAGCAATTCTAGGGAAAAAAGGAAGAAAAGGGTGAAATAAGTTTATCCATAAACTAAAACAAGCTTATGCATAAGTTTGGAATTTGATATTAGAGAAGATAACACGAGAGAACTACTACAAATCAATTTACATAAGCTAAGTTTCCAATGCGCTTAGCATTATACTATCTGCAGCATATTGTTCATGATGGTATTATACTAAATAAAGTTTTTTTCCATTTCCATTTATTTCATTCTCTTATTTTTCAATAAAATTTTCAGTGACCTTTATGAAGGCACTCGGACAGCAGAGGTGAAAGATATTTCTGGAATAAAACAACTTATTCAGCCTTTGGAGGCATCTGGCATATTGGTTAAGCGGACTGATGATGAGGTTTGCCTAGCTATATCTTTTTTTGTGTTGTGGATACTGTGGCTTACATGGTCGTGGTAATTTATCAAGATATCTCATATTTTAATCATTCTCTGTTTATAGCTCTTGCAAACATTGGATTCATTCGTTGTTGTGGAAAGAGAAGGTCACATAATTGCTTGTGCTGCCCTTTTTCCTCACTTTGAGGAGAAGTGCGGGGAAGTTGCTTGCATTGCAGTATCTCCTGATTGTCGTGGCCAAGGACAGGGTGACAAATTGCTCGGTATGCTATTCTTCTGTGGTTGATAGATAGGACCCAACAAAATGAAAAAGAATTTTGAATGTATAACAAGGTATGAACTAAATCAACAAGAAAAAAACTAGAACAATGGTTGGATTACAGCTCCTTTGCAAAACTTTAAATTAAGAAGTATAGACTATGAAACACCCAGAGGCAGACAGTTATTCATTTAACCTGGCACACACAAATGATTCTCCTCCCCCCATCAATCTGTTCCTCCCTTCCACTATACCCTCTTCTTTCTTCTTTCTGCATGATTCACGCATCCTGTCTTCTAACATTTCTCTGCCAGTTGTCCATTATGTTATGCCCTTCATCTCTCTCTTCTAGTTCTCTCTCAGCTGCTGCTCCATGTTTCTTTCTTTCATGCACAAGCAGGCCTTTTCTTGGCCCCATCCATCCCCTCTCTTATTCATCCCCCTTTCTCCCTTTACTCCTATATACGTTCATGATGGGCCTCTCATTGATGATTCTTGGGCTTGATGGTTAGTGAGTGACTAACAACTGGAATGCGTTGACATATTGTGGCTATTTTTCATTGTTTGTGTATACTCATTTGATGGTAAACACAAATTGAGGCCTTATGAATTAGTAGAAATGTAAAGTCCTTTTTATGTATGCCTAAATTATGATCAAGACTGCCTGAAATCATCATTATTTATATTAACGATTTGGCCTTAGAACTCCTAGGTAAGCTTATTATTGCTAGTAATAACTATAGCTCATAACGAGAGCAATGTTTTTAATTTAAAGTTGTTTAAACAATGATGCTTTTATCTGTTGCTAACTTTTGTAAATAAGGTTTTGTATGTAACATGAAGGGCCATAGGTTGATAGGTTATAGACTATTTCCTTCCCATTCACACTTCTCCTTTTTATAAAATATATACATTTAGTGACTAGTGTAACACTATGTTCTCATAAATCTCAAGTTGATAGGAGAGCACACATGATCCATTTTCTCTTCCATCAACCATTATCTAACATTGTTTGTGTGCCTGGGCTAGTGCAACCTAACCCAACCAGTTGCATGGCCAAATTCGTAGTCACACTATATCGATGTTGAGTTCCTTCTCTTGTGTATGAAGCCCACACGACATCATCCACTCATTGCAACACCATGGCAACTGCCCAAAAAGGTCCGTTGGCCACTTCTCTTCCCAAATTTGACCTCAAGATCCTCATTCTACAACTCAAACAGGTGTATCTAGTCTTTCCCTTTAAGAAAAGAAAGGGAAATAGTGTTGTCTTTCTTTTATGGCTTTCACAGGCCTTGTTTTGGCTATTTTTGGGACTTCGTTATTACATCTGAGAAACTAAACAAATATCATGTGTTGCATTTATGGAACTTTGGTTCTTGGGTTGCTATGACAATCTTTGAAACCCAACATCTTGGAACCCTTAGAAGCTTTGAAACTTCTTGCTCCTTTTGGAAGAACACTTGAAGCATTTATGCTCATGATATTCAGTGTTCGAATGATGCAGCCCACACATTAGCCTCCCTCAAATAAATCAATCATGATATGGTTTCTTATATTGCTGAAGCTCAAGTTCCGGTGGAAGCATTAACGATGTTTTTGGATGATGACTCTTTAGAAGGAACAGAGAAAAGTTTGACAGGTTGTATACGGAGTTGATTTTACAAACCTTGCACTTATATTTTAATCCCGCTCGTGAACAACTCTTAACTTGTCAGGAAGTTCCTTAATAGACAACTTGATTACCAAACTTCTTTGCGATCCCACTAAGTAAAAATTGAAAATTCAGCTGGAAATGTTAAATCTTTTGCAATGATGTCTATTGGAGGTAGAAGTGGCTGTCCTTGGTGTTTTTGTTGCAAGAGGCTCAAGATGATATGATCTTGAGGGGTCAATGTAATTTAAAGTTTTGTTTGTAGTTTTTATCTTTTTAATTAAATATTGGAAATAGTGATCCATATAATGAGAATTAAAGATAACATTAGTAGGTATTAAAAATTACTTAATGAGAATTAATGTGGAAATAAGAGGGTCTTGCCTAATTCATCCTATAAAAGGTTGCACTTGTAATATGATGAAGACATGTATGAATTCAAACAAAAAATTGAGTTTTCTTTTTATGAGAACTTTTTTTGGAGTTCTGAATTATGGGAACCCAAATATGATCTTATCATGTGACAATCAACCCCCATGACTTATCTCTCACATTTTCATCTTTCTTGATTGTGGTGTCGGTATCCTTTCTCAAATTGAATATGAAAGCGATCCCTCTGTTCTTTATTAGATACAAGTTACAGAGAAAAGTAAAAATTATATTGACCTCCTCTGGATCATATGACAAGAAAAATGCTATTTCTTCATGGTTTTCTAGAAAAGACAACAAAATTTATCCAAGGTTGAAAATTCTTCTAGGGTTGAAATTTTTAAAAGAGGCCTTTGAATGTGATTATTTAGAGAACCAGCAGGGGAAAACCACAGGCCAATCATTCTTTACTCCTTGTGTTTCAACAACCAATGTTTCTCAATCAATTGCTAATAAAACTCCATCTATTATCAAAAAGGTAATTCTAGGAATACCTTTTTCGAAGAATTGCAGAAACGTAGGGGATTTAGCCAAGAATAATCCTGAACTAAATATTATTCTAGAAAGAAGATACAAAGAAGAGTTTGAATGAAATGAATTATTACAGACAAGTTGTTTACTACAATAGCAGTTATCTTATTATATAATTGTTAATTAAACTGAAAAATTAACTCCTTATCTCGTGGCACCAACTACTAACAAACAATTTCATAACAGGATCCTTGACTTACGTGCTTTTGATCACATAGATGGTAACACTTCCTTATTTTCTTCTATGGCATCCCCTAAATTTCCTGACCTTGTTACCTTAGCAGATGGGTCCAAAATTGCTTCTAGAGTAATTGGTCAAATTAATTTTCCTCTTTCATTGAATCAAAATTTTGTTATACGCATTCTTAGATATATCAAACATCCTTTTGGAGAAGGATTGTTTTATGGGGGACAAGGGAAACCATTAGGTACCTAGATAAGGGATTATGGATATTGTTATGTTGATTGGAGATGATTTCCTATAGATAGACACTCTACTCTAGATAGACACTATAGATAGACCTAGATAATTATTGTGACCTTGTATTGTGTACTTACAGGTGAAAATATTATTTTTTGGAAGAGCAAGTAATAAATGTTGTTGTCCAGTTTGGTACAGAAGCTGAATATAGAGTTATCACATTAATTACTTGTGACCTTGTATTGGTTAACAATTCATTCAAGAGTTGTAATTCTGCTAAACACAACAAATGAAATTGTAATGTGATGATAAAGAAAACTCTTTATATTGCTTCCAATCTTGTCTTTCATGAAAGAACTAAACATAGAAATTGAATGTCAATTTTTGTGATCAATTGGTTGATATTTTAACTAAATCCTTGGAAAGATTTTGAATTCAATTTGTATGTTCCATGCTCCCTGCATGCAATCTATATACCCTCTACCTTGAGGGGGGATTTAAAACAATGATGTTTTAATCTTTTTCTCAGCTTTTATAAAGCTCTTTCTTTTCCTTCCCTTATACGCTTCTCTCTTTTATAAAATATATACCTCAGTGGGTAGTGTAAGACTCACTAAGTTCTCAGGAATCTCAAGATTATGTGGTGTAGGCGTCAGATTTTGATATTATTGAGCAGCTGTATGATTTTAATCATTGATGCTGTTCTGTAATCATGCTTGCCACATGTTTCAGAAGAGTTATTTAATTACACTATAAAATATATGCAGATTATGTGGAGATGAAAGCATCGTATCTTGGATTGAATATGCTTTTCCTGCTAACTACACGTACAGCAGATTGGTAAGTAACTCCCCTGATACATGTCATGCAAGCCTTGATTTTAACAAATGCCATTTTTCACTTTTAGTGGCTTGTCGCATTCTCACTGATTCTTGAACATAGCTTATTGTTTGTTATCCTATTTTGGTGGCATGTCTTTGCATGTTTCTTCTACCATTTCTAAAAACTGTGTTGACAAAAATGGACATTAGTGGAATTACGAAGTTGATACGTTGATATACATGGAATTCCTGAAAGAATTAGTTGTGAATTGCGATGCATACAAATTATGACAATTGATTCCTAACTTTTTGACAGGTTTGTGAGGCGTGGATTTTCAGAATGTTCTATTGATTATATTCCTGAAAAGAAGAGGAGAAAGATCAATCTTTCTCGCAATTCTAAGTATTATATGAAGAAGCTTCTACCAAATAAAAGTGGAATAACTGTTGGTGTAAAATCTGCTTCAAGCTAGCTGTACTTTATGTTGTGTTTCACTTACTGATTGGATGCAATATATTAGGTACTTTTTTATAAACATTCTTATAACAATAAGGAATCTGGATCATTAGTGTATATCTCAGGCAGGTCTTCCATTTGTAGCATTAAGTTTGTATTTTTTTTATCAGCAGAAACAATAAATTAAATAAAGGGCATAAGACATACCTTTACAAAATTACATAACCAAGTTACATGCAAAGAAAAGGGTTAGGAGAAGTCTCACAAAAGAAAAGGGTACCATTTCCATATTGCAAAAGATTTACCTCCGTTATTTTCTCACCATCAGTAAACTAAAACTAGAATAAAGGTCTTTGAAAATTGTCTTTTTCATGATACCACTCACTCAAACTTTTTGAAGAAAATAAAGTAGGTGTCAAGGTATCTGATTCATCTATTCCTAAAACACAATCTCCTAAGCACATATAATGAAGAAAGTTAATAAAAAATCGAGTATTGTGTCTTCTCACCATTCATCTTAAAGAGTAATGATTTTTTCTTTTGGCTTAATCAAGGGACTTATTTGTCACCGACACACTAAGTAATATACTTCTCTTAATGAATCACACTCCCTATAACTGTTTTCAGTCTACTTGCAATTATTTTTACTATAATTTTGTATATATAATCAACTGAAGAGATAATTCTGAAATGACCTAAATGTTGTTGGTTTTTCACTACAAGAAGAATAAGAATTATAAATAGACAATATGTACCATTTGAAAATATTTCATCAACGCGAAATTCATCCAAAAAAACTTAAACTTGAAATTAAATTCATCTGATTTGGGACATTTTGTGCTACAGGAGTTTCACGTAATAATTTTAAAGGTTAAATATGTTTTTTGTCTCTTAATTTTTAGCACAAATTGGAATTAGTCTCTTTAAAACTTTGATCCAATTTAATTCTTCATTTCATAAATGCATGAATTTAATTATTTAAATCAATTTTTTTAAAATTTATTTGATGGTTTAAACTCATCTCATAATAGTATTTGTGTTATTTACACAGTTTAATACATTTTCACTATAATATTAATTGAGAAATGAGACTAAATTTAAGGAACCAAAACGATATTTAACCCTAATTTCAATTTTAAACTCTTCAAAATAGCAACCAAAACTCTTTTAATATCCTTCCAATTCCAATGGTCTTGAATTCAACTATATCCAACATTGTGTTCTTTTAAGGTTGTTTATCAAACCTCTTTCCAGAGAAATACTTGTCCTTTTACTTTCAATGTATTCTCTGCATTCTTTCTCAACATTTTTTTATCCTCTAATTGACAATAAAGTGGAAATATTTAAAATTTCTATCTCCCTCCAACAGTCATTTCGAGCTAGATTTTTTTTTGAGGCTCAAATCAAATTGCAACTTAGCAAAACTCCCCTTGAAGTTTCACTTTTTTTTTTTATATCAAACAAATTAAACTTGAAAAATATTTTCAAATATACTAAATGTTAACTAAGTCTATTTCTATAGTATTTTTATAACAGAGACACCAGAGAGTATGAATTAAAAAAGTGTATCTTATATTGTGTAAAATGTTTGGTTGCATTTTGGACTATGGATGTCTTTTTTTCTCTTTTCCTTTATTTTTTTTATTAAATCTATCACCCTCTCATGAACATATGTAGTTGATCAATAGCTATTAGCTTGAATTAACATAATTTTTTCTTGAAATGTAACTATATATGCTTTGAAACATATGCATCTTGACAAGAAGAATGTGAAATCTGTAATACACTATATTATTAACAACACAAGAGGATTTAGACAAATTCAATATATGAAAGTAAATTCATGATTTTTCAAGAGTACTCAAGAAGAGATATTTTTAATAGAAACAATTTGTAAAAATACACGAGTTTGAATTTTCCAAATAAATATATATGAAAACGTTTCTATAGAAAGTTAATGATTGTGTCTTTTATATAAATAATTAATGAAAATATATTAATTAATTTTATGTTCACTTTTTCTTATAACAATAAAAGTTAATCAAATTATTATTGTAATTATAAAAATAAATATAAATAATTTTTAAATTTCATCATAAATATATTTTATTTATTTTTTTAGATAATTTTTTTGATATAAATAACTATTTTAGGTTAGAAAAAAATTAAAAAATAAAATTTATAAAATAATTATTTTATTTTAAAAAATAGTTGTCCAAAAAATAAAACGTTAAAAGATTTATTATAACATAACAAATATGAATTATAACTTATAATATAATCTATTATATTATAATATTAATAAATAGACATTATTAATGATAGATAAATATAATTCACTCTCCTTTTAATTTTTATTATTATTATTTTTTGAATTCATACCACCTTTAAATTGTACTTAAACTCCGAGTAGCCTTGGTGGTTGGTCTTTTATTGGATTCGGTGGATCCAGATCCAGTCTAAAAGAAAATAAATATACGAAAAAACTCAAAACAAATTTAGATAAAATAAAGGGATCCTTTAGTAATTTCAAAAAATATTGAATTGCAAGTGTTTTATTTTTTCGAGAAAACACAACCTTTAAAACAAATAAACTAGAAGACATCAATTATTTTTTCTCTTGTTATTCTCCTGTTCCTTGCAGGTACCAATTCCATTTATCTGCGTGTATGTACTCCAACGTCTCCCAATTCACACCTTTGCTTCGCGATTCTTCGATGCGTTATCTTCCTCCGCCGATTCTTCTTTAATTTTCTTCCCTTTTTATCCCAAGTTAACTAAATTTTGTGACATCTATATTTCCAGGTTAGTTAGTGTGCACTCATATAGTTTAGGCATCACCGATTATTCTCTCTGTTACTTTTATTAACTCGGTTTTTGTTAATTGTGCCCTGTGCGAGTTGAAAAGTCCCCATTTTTCCTTGTCATTGTGTTTTGTTTAATTAATGTAAGATTTATGTGTGCGTAATGAATTTAAAACTGAATAAAAAGAATAAAAAACATCACTTGGGTTTTTATTTGAGGCGGCGATGCAATAACCCTTGGAGGTAATTCCTCACTGTTGTCAATGTTATGAGAGTTATGGAATCAGATGTAGAATTAGAGGTTACTAAAGGTGGTATTTGTTCATGTAACTCTTTCTCTGTGTGTGTATATGCGGTGCCATTTTTCTATTTTTGCATGGATTGGTCTAATGGTATTGCCATTGCAACAATAATGTGCATTGTTTTTTTCCTGGTCAAGATGCTTCTGACAATGTTGTAACTTATATCACTTTTCCCTAATATGAAAAAGTGGTTACTGGACTTTCGGGAGTTGTCCACTTGTCAGAAATTAGATGTCTTGTGGATGAGATTGAAGGTAATTAGGAATTGAAATCCGTGCTTGATGAAGAAGATCTTGGGTTCATTTTTTTTTTCTTTTAAGAAAATATTTGGAGAAGAAAATGTGTTTAAATATGAAACTATCTTGTTGTTTTTATTTAACTTTTTTTTACTCTCATGCCTGTAGGTAAGATAAGGGAGAGTTCTTTGTTGGTTGATGGACATGCAGAAGAAGACAGCATTCAACTAAAACAAAAGCAGAGATTTGGCTGTGATAGAAAGGTTGCGGGCTTATTGTAATGGGTGCTCCTAAGCAAAAGTGGACCGCAGAGGAAGAAGCGGCATTGAAAGCTGGAGTTGTCAAACACGGGGCTGGAAAATGGCGCACCATACTTACCGACCCAGAGTTCAGTTCCATTCTGCGCATGCGTTCTAATGTTGATCTCAAGGTAAGTCTTTTTGTGGGCTTAGGATGTTACTACTCTGTACATGTGAAATCTTGTTTACTGCATCAATACTTGCAGAGTTCTATTGGCTTTCAGAAAATTTCCAAATTTTAAGCATACCGAGGTGTATCATGTGTGCTTTAAACTGTGAAACAGGACAAATGGAGGAACATAAATGTGACAGCAATATGGGGATCAAGGCAGAAGGCAAAGCTTGCTCTTACAAAGAACCTACTACCATCCCCCAAAATTGACAATAATCACATGGCCTTGAGTACTGCAGTTCAACGTGACAGAGGAGCAGCAGATCCCAAGCCTCTGGCAGTTTCTGGTGGAATATCTCCTAATTCAAAGGAAAAAGTATCAAGGCTACAGAACTTCCAGTTAAATATATCTGTCATTTACTCTTGACTAATAATTAGTCTATTCTGGCTTAGTTTAGTTTTTTTTTTTTTTTTTTTTTTTGTTAAAACTGTATGAAGAAACATGAATAATTATTATGCTTCACTTGCTAGTAATTAGGTCTAAGATTGCACAATGCAATGCACTAGTATACAATTTTTTGAATGAATAGAAAATTAAACCAAGTTTCTAGAAATGAGGAATCGTGTATTTTGATTCTTCATTTATATTGATTTTTGTTTATTTAATATCATGATGACTCTGAACCTAGCAAGGCAAAGATACACTGAAAATATGATTCACTATTCAGTTGCCTATTGGTAAATAGTTATATTCTATTTTATGCATTTCAATGACAGCAGCTGTATGCTTTTTAATAATGTCAGGTTGGATAATATTATATTAGAGTCTATTATCAAGTTGAAGGAGCCAAAGGGTTCTGACAGGGCAGCAATTGCTTCATATATAGAGGTATTTGTACTTCAGTTCCTTCACTTACGATCATAGAATCTAAGCATCTCAAGAAACAAATGATGATCAAGTGTTAGTGCATGTAAACTTCAATTCTAAAGAATATTTAATTTCTTCTATTGTTGGCTTCTTTTTTCCTGTTAATTTCTCATGAAAAGATTTACATTTAAGATTAGGAATAAATTGTCTGCATTCATTAATCTGCTATCAAATAATTTCTCTTTTCATGTAGACATTTTGCATTGATTGATTTATTACTTATATGTGACAAAGGAAATGTATGTGCCCGTGTTTTCTAATCAAGTTTGCAGTACGCAAAATTCAGGAAAAAGTTTTGGAATATTTCTCTCGGTGGTCCATGGAGTTAGATATTGGGTGTATTTAGCAAAAACTATCTACTAGCTGATAAGCTAGCTGGAAATGAACATAACTTCATAAATTTTATTGTAGAGATAAGATTTGTGTTTTCTAGACAAATATATGTAATTATAATTTATATTTTTTAACAAATAAGTAAATTCTTATTAAACATTTTAGTGCTTCTATTTATTTTTTTAATGTTGTATATGTTTTTTGGATTTAGACAAGGGATTTAGTTTATACTAGTTGATCTAATGTGTATTAATCAAATTTAATTTTTATTTATTTTCAAAAACTTAAATTTTATTTTTTGATTAAACGACTGGTGCATTGTTTTTTTTTTCTTATTTTCATTGTATGATTTTCAAATAGTATCAATGTAAAGAAACGTTAGTTACTTCATTTTGTAATGTTAAAAGATAACTCAACAAATACCAAAAATTGTGCAATGACTAATTGTCAATGTAACATTCAAAATAGGTGATCATAGGTAAAAAGAAATTAAGGACAATAAGGAAATGTATTAAAATGTAAATGATAGTAATAGAAGAAAATTAAATAAGGTACAAACTAGGGAGAGGAACTTCTACCTTATAAAGCTAGAAGCACTTAAAATAAGTTACTTTGAAGTACCTTACCAAACACTTTTTGTGTTGGTAAAACTAGTTTATAAGCTAGTCAAATAAACTTGTAATTAGCTTTTTGGTCTTACCAAACTTGCTAATTGTTTATTATGGATCATCAATTTCAACTTGTTATGACATGAACTAAGAATTCCTTTCTGCGGCTATCAAAAGATTTTGGCGTTTTAAATGTTTCTTTTTTCCATGTCCAAGCTGGTGGTCTCACATGTCAAGCATTAAAAGCTACTAACTCTTCTGCCCACCCATGTTTCACAAATGTTTAGCATAGATCAACCAATAGTAATTTGTTATTTACTGCGCTTTTTTTAATCCTGATTGGCTTATAGAATTATTAAATGCAGTAAATAATATCAATTTAAAAGTTTCATTTTGTGCTGGTCTATACCAGTGCATGGAAAATAATGACAATTTTTCACCTCATCAGGATCAATACTGCTCTACACCAACCCTCAGAAAGTTACTGTCAACAAAACTGAAGCACATGGTGGCGAGTGGAAAATTAATGAAGGTAATTTTACTGCTAGTTAAATCCTTAACAAGACAGTATTTTTGCTTGGATTATTGGACCCTATTTTCCCAATAAGCGGCATTTTTACTTACAAAACTTTGTAATGAAGCACAGTCAGCATGGATAAATTTTAGGTATTGTATGATAGATACTTTATTGACAACTTATTGATGTTATTTACCCAAGGTTATGAACAAAAAATCATTTGTAATGCATAAGTAATTGGTTACATGTATGTACAGGTATGGAAAGAAATATGTTCTCTTGAAGTAATTGAAGCATATCTGGCAGTTTTTTGCAAGAGTGATAAATCTATTTCAAATTTTGAATTGATAAAATATTCCTCCGTCTAATGCTAAATTAATCTTAGGTAAACATTGGGTATGTGATTAAAATCAGTATTTGGTCAATTGATCCTGAGTGAGACATATCTAACGAGTAATGACAGGTAAAGCATAAGTACAGGATTGCAACAAATTTAACTATATCTGAGAAAAGAAGATGTTCTTCCTTGTTACTCCTGGAAGGGAGGCCCAAAGATTCTCCAAAAACTGAGAAGACTGGTGTCAACATTCTTTCAAAATCTGAAATTGATGCAGAGCTATCAAAAATGAAGGGTGTGACACCACAAGAAGCAGCAGCTGCTGCTGCAAAAGCAGTTGCTGAGGCGGAAGCCGCCATTGCGGAGGCTGAGGCAGCAGCTAGGGAGGCAGACGCTGCAGAAGCCGAGGCAGAGGCTGCACGAGTGTTTGCAAAAGCAGCAATAAAGGCTCTAAAATGCAAGACGCTTCACGTTTGGTAAGCTTCCTTTTCCCTACCAAGAAAATTTATCAATGCCTAAACTTGTGTATACAGCATCATTCTTTTCAATTAGAATGCTGTTGGAAAGTGGTTACTATTTCCAATGTAATTGCCCATCATTTCTTATTGTCTATCCAATTTAGCAAACACCGTGTCAGAAGGCTCCTCACTTCCCAAAGGTATGGGGGATAGTTACTGTAATAAAACTTTTCCTAGTTTATGCAGAAACTGTTTTCAAATTTGAAATCGTAAAGAACTAGTCACGAAGGACAACTTCATCATTGTGCCAGGATTATCCTCAGAATAGCATGTGACAATATCTTAGTTAAAATTCTCATCCCTCTTTTGACTCAGTTTCTAATTACTAGTGATCCTAATCTTAATTTCCAACCAAAACCCTCTCAATTGTGAAAAGATCCCAGTTTTGTTAACTAATACGGAGAAAAGTTTTCTCCTTGCTTGTATTAGTACTACATTATTCTTGTTCCTGCAGGAAATTGGTTAATGTCTGTTCTGTAGCTAACATTTTGATTTTGCAAATGTGGGCAGATGGTGTCAGCTTCTGCACTGCTGATATGACCAGTATATCAGTTTGAGCTCATAATTCTGCTGCTAGACTTCTTGCATGTATTCAATTACTGTATATAATTTAGGTTTGTAAATTTGGAACATGTGGGGATTGATCCATGAAACATTTTGTCAGGAGTCCTTAAGAGCGTATTTATTATTTTTTTATCTTATTTTAAAGAAAGACGATGAGGCGAGAATACAAATTATTAGTGGAAGAGTGGAAGTAGTGATTGAGTATTATGATGGAACCGTGTGATAGACATCCTATAATAGTAAATGGAAGAATACAGATTTTATTAGAATTTTCTGATGACAATATGAAGTGTTACTTTTTCTCGTAGGTGTTATACAAATCTTTTTTTTTTTACTTTTTTTAAGTTGATATTGTACTTGTACTTCTTTTTGAGATTTGTAGAAAAGCTAGATAAGTAGTATTCTACAAAGAGCTTGAACACGAAAGTGTCAATTAAATTGTGCTTTATTTTTATATTAAAAAAATATAATTTTTTGAAAATATAATGTTTGACAATACAACTTCTAGTTTGACATGATCGGTAGTAAGATAAGACCATCATTTTAGATGTCTCCTATATACATAAGTTAGCAACGTATATAAAAAATGTGCAATACTAGGGTGCTAGGTGTATTTAAGTCAGTCAAAGAACACTTTAATTTAAAGTTAGAAAATCCGATAACCATAAAAATACACCTATTATCCGCAAGGACACCTTAATTTAAAATCAGGAAATTCTTAGGAGATAATAAGAAAAAAAAACACACTTATCTTTTAAGGTTGTCAACATTGATAGGTTTATTTATGTTCACACATGATTGTATGCGCTTAGTGCAACGGAATGGAAGGTAAAACTATCATTTTATACATATTTTTTAAATAAACAAATAATGCTTGAAAATATAATCTCTAAACATTTTTTTAAACAAAATAATAAATAATTTATTACATTTTAATTTAGAACTCCTATAATGAAATTGTTAACTAGTCGAAACTTCACTGAAATTAAAGGATTGAAAAGAACAACTTTTAAAATTCTTGAATTAGGTAACTCTTAGAAAAAACAACATAGTTTCTATTAAAAGGGCTGACCCCCTTTCGCTAAAATTTCCTCCAACTTTTAATACAAATTATATTGGTGCTTAATTGACAAAATTTACAACCTTGCGTGATACAGTTATGATGAGTACCACAACTCAATGATCTGGTGTAATAATTAATATATATATATATATATATATATATATATATATATATATATATATATATATATATATATTTGCCAGGTATTTGGTTGATCATGCTTTTTCGCCAAACATCATCATACATGGAGTCAATAAGTCGATAATTTCATTCAATATGAAATTAGCGAAACATAAGAATAACCTCAAACTTATTATTATTAACCATTCGAAACAAATAATTGAACACAATGAAAGCAGCTGAATTTGGGCATGTTAGATAGTTAAAATAAGGACATAAGAAATTGCATCATTAGAAAATAGGTAATATCTATTCCTCCGCAAATACAGTTCAATGAATTTTAATGATATGGCTAAGCCTATGACACACACTATGATTTACTCATCATGTAACCTTTCACATGTATGTCACCCCGTTTGATTACCTACCGGACAAGAATGATATTATATTACAAAGCATCTGACAAAAGGAAAATAAACCAATCAGCAACTGAGTTAGACATGCAAACGCCTCTAGTAAATCCATAAATGTATCAACCAATAAATTACACTAGAGTTCAAAATAGAAAGAAGCAGTTCAGCTCTTCGATTTGGAATGCTTTACAAGCCAGTCTATAACAGAGTCAATGTTGGTCGAGTTTTTGCACGAGATCATGAAGCAGCAAACTTCCCTGTCAATGATTGACTTCAATTCCCTGCACACCATAGTATTTTTCAGCAATAAAGTAGTATGAACACATAGGAAAGAAAATTGAAGGAGAGAATGAATTATTAGAGTTCTATAACTTTCTACAATTAGTTTACTCCTTTATTGCTTCATACTTATATTAGGTCTTACATTTGGTCAGTCAACGCTTGCTTAGAAAGAGCACCCGGTTTGTCAATCTTGTTCCCTAATACCAACAAAGGAATGCCATTCAATGATGGTTTGCTCAGCAAATCATGAAGCTCACTTCTTGATATGCTAAGATTATCGGCATCGGCAGCATCAACAACATAACTGCAGAAATATGGTATGATGTTTAGTTGCTAAGTTGAACAGATTCAGCATTAGACTGTTAGCTCAAAGTGTAAATTTAAAACAAGGAACAGATCCAATTATACAAGTGCAATGGATCTAAGAGACAGAATTCTCAACAGCAGCAACTTTTACATCCAATGAACATTGCATTGAAATATAACTAACGAAGTCTTTTCAGAACTAAACAATAGCAAAAGCATACAGATTAAAGTTTTAGGTCCTTGACCTATGGTAATGGAAGGATAATAAGTCTGCGTACACCCCTTCATGGATGGACAAGTGATTATTTATAAATACAAATACACCAGAGAGGAACCCTTTACTAAGGCATCTAAGCAACAAGTGGTTTTGCATCACTGTCATAGATAAATGAAGAACATTGTTTGGGTTCAAGGAAGAAAATATAATCTCAACCACTAGTTATTATCAAACGAGACTTATTCTGGATGTATCATGTATCCAACTACAACAAACACAAATAAACAACTACGCACTTTGATTATCAAACAACCATGAAATGCAACAAACAAACACAAATAGACCTTATATTGATCACTAGAAAAGATTCAAAAACATATAGACAACATGAAGACTGTACACACAAGTTCATTACCAATACAACTTATACATTAAACATTTATCAGTAATTTGTATTAGTATAAGCATGTAAATTATACCCCTGCGAGAAACATGCATGCATGGGTGCGAGCACATAGGGTGAGAAGAATTCAGAAAAAGATAAGAAGTTCGTTACATACACAATAGCAGAAACTGCACGACAGTAACGTTCCCACATGCTGCGGAACCTAGGCTGCCCACCAAGATCCCATAACTTTATTGTAACATTCCCTTTTGTCACTTTCCTCATATTGAATCCCACCTGAAATCAGAGAACAACGAATCGATCAGGATGTTATTTGCCCATGATATATAGTGAAGTCCATAAAATTGAAAAAATGGAGGAGATAAAATTAAAAGCATTTGGTGAACTTACAGTAGGAATCATGTCTTCACTATAGCCACCAGTCTATAAAACAAAAAGAATAAGTATAAGAGATATTGTCAGTTAGTCAACCTTAAAGATAAACAACTAAATTGCTAAGCGAAAGCCAATGTGATTATTGTACTTACAGCGACTACATTTACAAGGGAAGTCTTTCCAGCATTCTGAAGTCCAATTAGAGATAACTCCATCTCCTGCTTGAAAAATAGGCTGCAAACAAATTTACAACACAATAAGCTCTTGTTTTCTTGATAAAAGTGATTCATATACCTAAAAATGTATAATTCAACTTTCAAGTGTAACCTAAACTAAAAATTTGTGTCATTAAAAAGAGAAAGCAATATTAGGGCAATCAAAAGCAATTTAAAAAAGCACTAATCTGTTTCACACATAAAGGTATTTGGAAGTGTTGGACAGAAAATCTATACAGCTTCCATACCAATAAGCTTCCGTCCATTTTTTCGCCAGTGATTTCCATATCTACCTTTTATTCCAAAAGGTCAAGAAAACATCCTTCTCCATTAATTGAAAAATGAAAAGATTATACACACACAGAGACACACACAAATTTCCTATCCAGAAGTTCCCCATACTTCTCCAAGATTAAGAAGGCGATAACTAGAAAATTTAAGATATCTCGTTTGAAACAAAACGATTCACGAAGCTTATGAAAGGTGAAAACATTTACAAATCGCGAAACATTACTCACATGATATATAAATATTTGCATTGAATACAAAAATATTGTAAATCAATACTCAAACATTAGAACCATACATATAGAATTAACATTACAAACTATCAACAAGAAAAACACAAACACAAGAACCCTGAAAATTAAAAGACCATGAGTGATGCAAAGAGCCAATCAATGCGAAAAAGCCCGAGTATTTTGGTTAAAAAAGCTTACCTGCGAAGCCAATTGAGAAAAGCTTCCCACAATCCCATTGGTTTTTGTTGAAGACAATTCTGATCGCAAAATTATGCAAAGAGAGAAAGAAATCAGATCTCCGATTTCTCTCTTGGTAGACCAAAAAGAGAGAGAGAAATGCAATCCAATTCACCTTTTCTCTCTCAAACCTATTCTTCCCTCCCTCCGTTTTCACTCCCTATCGAACTCACTCTTATATATAAAAGATACCAACCGCATTTTATCTTTAGTCTTTAATAATATAATATCTTTTAATATCTTATTTTTATGGTTTAATATTTTCTAAGAATCTACCTGGATTAACCATACCCAAACAAATCATTGGAAACCCACCATCTTTTATAATTGGATAATGCAAATAATAAGTATATATTCAATTTAAGAAGTATGAATTGAATAATAGTTAAATTAAAAAAATATCAAAATATTATCTTTATATTTTTAAATATTGTTATTTTCTCATAAAAAAAATCACATATTGTTATTCAAATATAGTACGTATATATAAAAAATATTAACAAGTTGCATCCAATAAAAACTAATTATTTTAGAGGTTTTACGTTTTTTAACTACAAAATTCAAATTTAAAATAAATTTGAAAAGATTGCAATTCAGTTTCAATGGAACTAATTAATTAACTTATAAAACGTACTAGACTTAAATATTAAAATATTTTAAAATTACTGTAATATTATATATATATATATATATATATATATATTGTTTTTTTAATGTTACTCTTTAGTGACTGTTTCTTAAATTAAAATAATTAACTTATTAATTTTACTTTCTAAATAACGTTTTTTAATCTAATTATTTTTAAACTAAAATAAATATTTATAATAAAAAATAATCTACAAAACAAACAAAAGAGTAAATTATTTATTATCTTGTTGGTATTTGAAAAAAATTAAAGTAAACACACCATATGGATTTTCGCTCTTTATTTCTTATTTTGGTAACGGTTTTTTTTATATATAGTCTTATCTTTGTAAATATAGACTATTTTATTAATTATTTTATATTTTAATCTTATAAGGTCTTTTTATACTTGTTTTCTTACAATATATCTTTTATAAATTTAATAATAATATTTATATTAATAATAGTATTTTATTTTAATAATAATTAGAATAATTAATATTTAATTGTTCATTATTATTTCCACTAGTATCGATAAAATAGATATTTTATTAAATAATTTATTTTAATAATGATTATATATTTATATATAATTATTATCTATTAAATTTGTATTGTTATTATTTAAGTATGTCTATCACACATACCAAATTTAATATGTAAAATTTATAATTATAATTATAAAAAAAAAGTATTCATCTTTAATATTTTTTAAAGAATAATATAACCAAATAGTAAACATGTCTTAATATAATAATTGACAACAAAATCAACTGAAAAAAAAATCTCGCAAAAGAAAAAGATAACTGAAAATGTGATATTAATTCAAGATAATAAATTAAGAAAATTTCATTTCTTTTGATTAAAGTAAAGGGTGAAACTTTAGTAAATGAATATAAATTTGTTATTACACTTATAGGATAATAGGATAATGTATATGTAAACAAGACATATAGAATAACCGATCTTTAGAAAATATTTGATTAAAGAAAATGATATTTTAATCATTTTTTTTTTGACTCATTTTTAATCTACTATTTTTATTACCATTAAATCATTTATTCTAATTTTTAGTAATGATGTGATGTGATGATCTAAGGATGATGAAAATGGTGAATTAAAAATAGATAAAAAAGGTGAGTTAAAATATCATTATCTTTTGATAACATTTTTTTTTTTGAAATACTTAAAGAAGATAATGGGTAAGTTTAAACTCGAATAAATATATATGGTAACAAATATAAGAGATAGTTCTTTATGAATTTAAACTAATTTTGATGCTTCTAATTTGAAAAAAAAAAGAATATACCTACTTTTATTTACAACTTTATGTATTTAATATTATCAAACATTAAAACTGATATACAATTTGTTAACGAAGTAATAACACACATAAAAAAATCACCGACTAAAGTTAAGCTTCCAATTAGAATAACAGGCTCTCTTTATCGTATCATTATTATTATCTTATTTTATACATTAGTATATTATATCTGGTACAACATCTTTCTCTTTAATAGTTATATAATCTGTTAAATAAAATAATATTTCCAGTATAAATCTCTGTTATGATTTTCTTTTTTTCAGTCATTTGGGTCCATAACAATCATATCAACGGCACCAATGTTATTGGACACAATGAAACAAGCATTTACATTGAGTTTGGGTTCGACTTCACTTATTTTAGTACCACAAAAAATACTCTGTCAGTGATGGTTCGGATAAGATGAAGAACCTGCCCAGAATTGAATGGGCACTTCTGCCTTTACTCCAAACATTTTTTCAACACTTTCAAAATTATTTCAAAAATAACATTTTGGTTTTTATTCTCACCAACCCGCATTCTTAAAACAGATTTTAAAAAAAATACCAAATTTTGAAATATGAAACAGATAAATATAAATATTTTTTTTTTCATTCTTTTAACCTTGTTTCTGTAGGTATTAAAGAACTAAATAGAATTAGAAAATAGATGAAATTAAAAAATAAATAAAACTACAAACTCAAAAAAATAACCTTTAAATATATATATATATATATATTCTTTTGTTTTTATTCTATGTTTTGTTTATTTTATTAGTTTTTTAAAATTTTCTTAATATATTATTTTAAAATATATATATATATATATATATATATATATATATATATATATATAT